>JGI20154J14316_10001008_pt1 | contig 25348 bp, 32 predicted proteins | sample COG_04_FD_14316 | JGI IMG/M metagenome (IMG submission 14316)
TAGGAACAGGAGGTTCATTAGGAACAGGAGGTTTATCATTAGGAACAGGAGGTTTATCATTAGGAACAGGAGGTTTATCATTAGGAACAGGAGGTTTAGGATCTGCAGGTTTATCATTAATAACAACATCAATTTTCTCTGATTCAATATCAGGGTTAACAGGTTGTTTATTTCTACCTAATATATAATCCATTTACTATTAAATTATATAAAAAAATCTTTTTTAATATGCGTTTCTAATATTTTTTTGGAATTTTTTAAAATAATTTTGTCAAGTTTTTTGTTAGGATTATTAATAATATTTGCTATTTCTTGATCAGGATTTTCTGTTAATCCAACAACATAGCAATTATATTTATCTTTGAATAAATTACCTTGTTTAACCCATTCATCATGTAAAATAAGAATACAATCATTATAAATTGCTTCTAAAAATGTATATTGTGTTCCACCTCCATCACCTTTTATAATACTCATATCTACGATATATTCACAATTATTAAGTAGATTATTAGAATAAGAATCAGTTAGAGGTAAATTCTTAGGGAATTTTTTCATCCAATATTTTTCAAAATCTTCTTTTAGTCCAAATGAACTTAATTTATGATGAACATACAATCTATTTTCAGCACCGAAAATATGTATTTTATTAGAATCATAATCTATTAATCGATTTGCTTTTAAAATAATTTCAGTATGTTTATCAAAATCAATTCTTGAAATAGATAAACAATTATATGAACAATTTTGATTATTATCTATTAAAGGATATTGATAAAAAGGATGAACTTTTAGAACTGATTGGATACCTAAATTATTTAATAAATAATGATATACTGTATCTCTAATAGTAAAAATTCTGAATCTTTTAATTTTTTCAACAAATTCTTTATTTTTAACTTCAGTAGGATCATGAATAATAAGAATAGTTGAATCGGGAAATTGATCTAAATATTCATAATAATTTTTATCAATTGCAGTAATTACTAAATTATCTAATTTAATTAAATCATCAATAGATTTATTTTGGTATTCAACACCATAACCGAAATTTCTTTTACTTTTTTCAGATTTTTTAGTAATCTTAAATATAGGAAAATTAAATGTTAAAGATAAATGTGCTGTCATAGTGACCCATCCACCATAAACAGGTCTTGCCATATAAACTAAATTCATTTATATGAATAAAGATAAAAATTTATAAAAAAAAACTAAATATTAAAAGAATGAATTATTAACTATAACTGTTTTCATATTATTCCTTTCATCGCTAGATAAAGGACCACCTCCAAATAAATCTGAGGGTAATTCACCATTAGATTCATTATCTAAATCTTGTACTATTTCTTCTATATTTCCTTCATTATTAGAATTATCTTCAACAACTTCTTCAACTTTTTCAACAGAATCTTTTTTCCCTTTAGGTAATAACATTTGTATATCATCAGGTAAAGGAATATTTTTAGGATTCTTTTTACCTTTTTCTTTAAAAACTATTTTCTTAAATTCTTGAGATTCATTAGTAGATTCTTCTTGTAAATAAACTCTATCATCTATAAATGTTTTCATGATAAACGGATTATTATCCATTTCATTCATATATTTTTTTTTTTGTAATAATCTATTTCTAATAACTGGATTTAAAAACATCTATATACTATACTTATATTAATTATTTGTATTAAACAAATAATCTAAATTAATAAAATCAAAACCAAAATTTTTATTATATTTTTTATGATGAATTACATGTGATACACCAAGTATATCATAATCACTATGTGTTATAATAGAAGATAAAGTTGCAAGTAATATCCATATAAATATTAATTCTTTTGGTAGATTAGTAAATATTAACGGAATCATTATAAATCCTTCATTGAGAATTAGTGATTCTAACATATGACCACTATTAAAAATTGATGCGTATGTATCTACAAATGTATGATGTAAATAATGTATATTATTATAAAGGAATCTTGATTTATGAAATAATCTATGCATTGTATAAAAATAAATATCAGCAATAACTAATGTAAAAAACATACTACAAAATATTTCATAGTAACTATAATCTTTTATATTCCAATTATCATATCCTCTATATTTTAGAATAGGATAAAATATTAACATTCTTGAAGAAGTATTTATCAGTGTTGAATTATAAGCACAATTAATAGTTCCTTTAATAAATTTATCGCAATCTATTTTTTTTATTTTACTAAATCTTTTTTCTTGTAATAAGTTATTTTTTTCATAATAAACATCAGTAAGATAAAATATTCCACATAAGAAATATGTAGAAATATATGTATATAGTATTAACCCATTAAAATCATATGTATTAAAATGATTATATAATGTATATCCTAAACAAGTTGATAAAAATAATGTAATATACCAGGGTCTATTTTCTTCAGGACAATGGAAAAAATATTTTATCATTTAAAAATATAATTATTATATTTTTATATATGTTAGAATTATTTAATGAAAATTTAATAGAAGTAGGAATAGATGAAGCAGGGAGAGGATGTTTATTTGGTCCAGTTAGTATTGCTTCAGTTTCTTTAACTAATTTAGAGGATCCTTTGGTCAAAGATATCAAAGATTCTAAGAAATTATCTGATAAAAAAAAAAATATTTTATATGATTTTATAATTAATAATTCTAATTATTCGATTCAATTGATAGATGAAGAAATTATCGATAAAGAAAATATTCTTCAAGCAACTTTAAAAGGTATGCATTTATGTTTGGATGAAATAAATTCTAAAATAGATATTGATATGATTTTAGTTGATGGAAATCATTTTCATGATTATTTTAGTTTAAAACAAGATAAATTCTTAAAACATGAATGTATTATAAATGGCGATAATAGATATATAAATATTGCCGCAGCATCTATTCTAGCAAAAGTAACAAGAGATCGCTATATAATAGAATTATGTGAAAAGAATGAAGAATTAAAGAAATATGATTTACAAAATAATAAAGGATATGGGACAAAAAAGCATATGGATGCTATTAAAGAATTTGGAATTATAAATGGACATAGGAAAACTTTTAAACCTTGTTCGAATTACGTTTAAAAAAAATAAAATCAAAAAAATATTTGTTATATTAAATGTCAAAGAATTTTACACCTGAACAAATTTTACAAATAATAGAAAATGCTGATAGAAGAGTTAAAGAAATGTTTGATAAACATCCTAATCTACCTGGGAAACTTATAAGAACTTTATCATCAAATAAATCTGTTAAAAGTAATGATTCAGGATATGATGCAGATTCTTCAGAAGGGAAACCACGAGGTAAACAAAAAAAGAAACCTAAAAAAAGATCTAAGAAAAGATCTAAGAAAAGATCTAAGAAAAGATCAAGAAGATAATCTTTTCACTTGATAACTTAATTTATCAATAATTTGTTGTTGTGCTTTAATAATTGATTTTAATTCTTTAACTTCATTAGTACATGTAAAATCTTCTTCTAAAGATGGTATAAAGAATTTACTAGAATACATAATATTACCCTCTTTATCTTTTATATATTTTTTAACAGACCAAGTATTAGATCCATTATTTAATATTAAACAATCATTTCCAAATCTAACGAATTTACCACCAGTATAAAAATATTCTTGATTATCTTTAATACAAAGATATTTTACAGGAGTATTTTTAGTAATACCATAAGGAAATTCAATTTGTGAAAATCCTTTAAGTTCTTTTTTTATTGTATTTAGATCAGTAGTCATATATATTATTTTTATTTTTATTTTTAACTATTAATCAAAAGATAAAATAATAGGTCTTTCATCTAGTTTATCAGTATTGATTTTTTTATTAGAGTATTCAATAATTTGGTAATAATTAAATTTTTCACCTTTAATACATTTTTCTTTAGACAAAATATTATAATTATGTTGTTTTAATAATTGTCTTAAAATAGTAATGCATTTTTTTTCATCAATTCTGGTTAAATGTTGTTTTGCTTTGCATGGGAGATAGTAATCAGTTAATCGTGGTAACATTGCTTTTAATTTTTCAACAGTATTTAGATCAACTAAATTTTGTTTTGTGAATAAATCAGAATCTTTATAATCAGATAAACCATATAGTTTAATTATATCATTAACTAAATTTAAGTCTGGTTTAATCTTAAAAAGTTGTTCTTTCATAATTTATATATATATTTAAAAATAATTTTTTAAATATAATAAATATTTATAATATATAAATGTCAGAAAGTAATTCAAGTGAATTTGACCCTGGTCCAGAACCTCAGATAGAATTAGAGTTACCAGATTCTGGAGAATCAAGTGAAAATATACCATTATCTCCAACATATTCAGATTATCAAAAGAGTGTAGAACCTAAATCAGAAGAAGAAATAAGAATAAATAAAGTTTATCAACCTTGGACGATAATAGATACATATTTTCGTGATACAAATTATTATAAAACACAACATCAAATAGATTCATTTAATGAATTTATTACATCAGATGAAAATGGGATAAGAAAAATTATAAAAAGAAATAATCCTTTAAGAATTTTTAAAGGTGAAACATCCGAAGGAAATTATTCATATGAAATGGAAATATATTTTGGTGAAACTATAGATGAAGTTAATAAAGAAATAATTGATGGTGCTGATAATATCTTTATTACTAGTCCTTCTATATATAATGAAGAAACAGATACATCAACATATATGTATCCTAATGAAGCAAGATTAAAAAGTTTAACTTATAAAACATGTGTATATTGTAATATAGGAATTAAATATATATTTCATGGATTATCAGATACAGATCCTAAAAAGGTAGTTATTAAGAATTTTGAAAAAGTAAATATAGGATGTATTCCAATTATGCTTCACTCAAAATTATGTATTTTAAATAAATTAGATCCTATTAAATTATCAAAATTAGGAGAATGTCCATATGATCAAGGAGGGTATTTTGTAATTAAAGGAAAAGAAAAAGTTTTTTTATCACAAGAATCAACTGTAAATAATATTCTTTATATTAATAAGGTTTCAGGTGATAATATTATTTTGAAAGGCACAATTAAAACAATTTCAAATCAAGGTTTCCAATCAAGTAGAACAAATTATGTTACTTTAAGATCCGTTAATTTATTTCTTACACAAGGGTTAAAAAAATTTTTAATGGAAGGATATGATATCAATGAAAGAAAAGAAAATATATTAGATGCAAGAATATTAGGCATAAATGAATCGAATGGTGGTAAAGATTTAAATATTCCTGTATTTATTTTATTTAGAGCATTAGGATTTAATTCTGATAATGATATTTTAAAATTAATAATTTATGATTCTGATGATAATCTTTTAAAAGAAAAATTATTAAAATTAATTATGCCAAGTATTAAACATTCTCAACCAATTTATAATCAAAGAGATGCTATTCATTTTTTATCTTTACATGTTAAGAATAAAGAAATAATTAATGTAATAGATGCTTTAAATAATAATTTCTTACCTAATTATGGGAATAATTATAAATTTAAAGGAATTTATTTGGGATATATGTGTAGACAAGTTTTATTAACACATTTAGGAATTTTAAAAGAGACAGATAGAGATTCATATACAATGAAAAGGATAAATTTGGCAGGTTCATTACTATTAGAATTATATCGTGAATTATGGGGAAAATTTACAAAAGGTATTCAAAGAACTCTTGATGACGAATTTAAAATTTTATTAGAAGGTGAAGGGAAAATTGATGTATCTGAAGTAATTAATGAAATTAATAAAGATTCTGTATTTAATTGTAAAATCATGGATGATATTGTTAGATCATTTGGTGCTAGTTTTGGTACAGGTATTTCAAAGAAGCAAGGTATTGTTCAGGATTTAAATCGTAATGTTATGTTAGGAACTTTATCACATGTTAGAAGATTATCAACACCATTACCTTCGAGTTCAAAAACATTTGGTCCAAGAAAACTTCATAATTCTCAATGGGGTATAGTTTGTCCAATAGAATCCCCTGATGGAGGGAATGTAGGAATAATAAATCATTTAGCAATTATAGCGAAAATTACTACAAATATTTCTGAAAATGGAATAACAGAAGCATTAAAAGATATGAATATATTATTTTTAGAAAGTTTAACTCCTTATGATTTCTATAATACAAAAATATTTCTAAATGGTAAATTTATAGGATTATATTCAAATGGACCATTTTTATATAAATATCTTAAATTATTAAAATTAAATTCAATAATTAATGTGAATACATCAATATCATTTAATATTGATACAAATGAAATCTTTATATTTACAGATTCAGGAAGAATAATTCGTCCAGTATTATTCTTAAAAACAAATTCTGATATTGAAAAATATAATGAATTTATTGAAGGGGATTATAATTTATTAGAAAATTGGAATAAATGTATTCATGGATTTGTTTATAATTATAATCCTGATGTTAGTGTTTATGATAATATATATTACAGAGATATTCTTAATGAAATTAAAGATAAAGAAGATAATTATATGGAATTTTTAGAAAAAAATGCTTCACCTATAGAGTATTTAGATTCTATGGAAACTGAAAATTCATTTATTGCAAAAGATGTAAATTCTATTGATAAAGATTATACTCATTGTGAGATCCATCCTTCATTAATAATGAGTGCTGTTGCATTAAATATACCTTTTTCAAATAATTCTCAATATCCTAGAAATGTATTTTCTTGTCAGCAAACAAAACAAGCAGTCGGAGTATATTCAAGTGCTTATAATTCTAAGTTTGAGACATTTGCCCATATACTTTATTATCCTCAGAAACCTATTGTCACAACAAGATATAAAAAATATACAGATGTTGATAAATTACCTTATGGTATCAATGCAATAGTTGCTATAGCATGTTATAGTGGTTATAATCAAGAAGATGCTGTAATTTTAAATGAAACATCAGTTCAAAGAGGATTATATAATTCTTTATATTTAAGAAGTTATGGAGAATCAGAAGAAGATGAAAATGGTAAAAAGGTTTATTTTTCAAATCCTTTATTGGAACCAAATACAATGATAAAAAATCCTCAGAAATATGATAATTTAGATGATAATGGATTTATTAAAGAAGGAACTTATATAACACCAAAAGATACTATTATTGGTAAATGCTATAAATCTAATGATAAAGATGGTAAAGAAATAACAAATTGTTTTGGCGCCACTATAAAATTTGGAACATCAGGGATAGTTGATAGAGTTGTTGTTAATAAAAATAAAGAAGGTTTAAGAACTTGTAAAGTGAGAGTTAGGAAAATTAAAATACCAGGAATAGGTGATAAATTTACTTCACGATGTGGACAAAAGGGTATGTGTGGAATGATAATGAAACAAGAAGATATGCCTTTTACAAAAGAAGGATTAGTTCCTGATATAATTATAAATCCTCACGCAATTCCTAGTAGAATGACAATTAATCAATTTTTAGAAGTTATTTTAGGTAAATCTTGTTGTATATCGGGACATTTAGGGGATGCTACACCTTTTCAAGACGGGGATGTAAAAGAATATGGTAAAGTATTAGACCAATTTGGATATAATAAAAATGGAGAAGAAGTAATGTATTCAGGAATTAATGGAGAACAAATTAAAACATCTATTTTTATCGGTCCTACATACTATCAAAGACTAAAAATTATGGTTGCGGATAAAGTTCATTCAAGAGGTACTGGAGGTATTCAACATTTAGTAAGACAACCAGTTGGCGGTAAATCAAATAATGGTGGTGGAAGAATAGGAGAAATGGAAAGAGATTCTATTATATCCCATGGTATATCATCATTCTTAAAAGAATCTAATATGGAAAGATCCGATAAATTTAATGTTCAAGTTGATAAAACAACTGGATTAATACAATATGATGAAGATACTAATAATAAAGTAAATGTTCAAATGCCTTATGCAATGAAATTATTAATACAAGAATTACAAACAATGGGATTATCAGCAAGAATTATGACAGAAACTTTAATAACTAATAAAATCGTATTTAATAATTTAACAAATGATTATTATTCAGGAAATAATATAGATGATATTTATGATGAAAATGAATTTGAAGAAGAAGAAGTAGAAGAAGAATAATTATAAAAATTTAAATAAATAATTAATATAAAGAAATGGGTAATATTTGTATAAAGGTTGAAGCAGATGATACTCCTAATATAATCATAGTTGGAGAAATAATAGATTTAAATCCAAGTGAATTTGGATTAGATTATAAAATAAATTGGGATGATAAAAAAAAAAAATTTATTTATAAAACTTAAATTTACATAACAAAATCAAGAAGGTAAATAGAACCAAACATAAGTAAACCGAATACTACTGAATGGAGTAATACTAATAAATCTCTTTGTACGCCAGTACCAAGAACAGACTCTATTACTGAATCTACAAATCTAAATAAGAATGGATGAGCAACAATAAAAAAGATAACAGCACCTAAAATAGAAATAATAGGGGCATTATCTACAAGTGAAGAAGTGGAAAATAAAGAATCAGAAACAACTTCATCGGCGCCTTCAATCATTTTTAATTATACATTAGAAAAAAAAAATAAAATAAATATTAAATGTATCCAAAAAAATATGTCCCAAAAAGATTATCAAAAAAAGATAGAACAAAACAAAAAAAAATGCTTGAAAAATCTAAAAAATTATATAAAAAAAAGAAATATTACACAAGAGAAAAAGTAAAATCTTTTAAATCTAAAAAATCTGGACATATTATTAATGCTGAAAAAATATATAAAATAGATTCTGTTAAACCTTCCAAAGAACTTTCTGAAAAAACAGGTTGTTCTATTAAAGGATTAAGAGCAATTGTTAAAAAAGGTCAAGGAGCATATTATTCTTCTGGTTCAAGACCTAATCAAACTTCTCATTCATGGGGTATAGCAAGGTTAGCAAGTGCTATAACAGGTGGTAAATCTTCACAAATAGATATGCATATATTACTTGAACATTGTTCTTCAAATTCTAAAGCTTTAAAATTAGCAAAAAAATCTAAATATAAAAATAATATACAAAAGACTCCTAAAACTATTTCTTAAAGATTACTTATTTTTTTGATGATTCTTTTTAGAAGCAAGTTTTTTATTCATTCTTACCCACTGAATATAGTTACTCTTTGATTTAAAAGTCTTTTTATCAATAACTGCTTTATAAGAATCAATTACAACAAACTTTTCGTAGACAAATTCTTTACCATTAAATGATATATTTTCTTTAAAATTTTTTGCTTCAATTTCCGTATTAATTTTTACTTTCATTTCTGCTTTTTGTTTTTTTTCATGAAATTCAAAGACTCCTGAAATAATATCTGTAATATCTTTACTGCTCATACCTGCTGAATGTAGATCTTTAATAATATTGATACCAGTTTGATTAATCATAGAAATTTCTTCATTGTTAAGATAAGTATGACATTTTACAAAGTCTTTATCTTCCTTAGAAACTTCTTGTGATACCTCTTTATTTACCTTGGATTCAAGTTCAGCAATCTTCCCTTCAATATTTTCATTGGTAATCATTTTATTACTCATATTTATAGTTTAAAACTATAAACTATCAATTTCAAATTTATTTAAGAATAAAAAATCTAACTATTATATAATGTCTGATAGGGAAGAATACTATATATATTATGATGATGAAAAAACTGAAAATATACCTGTGATAAAACATAATGAACCTTTACAACCTAATGAAAATCAGATAGTTGTTCACAATACTACTAATTATGATAATAATTTATATGATACAAGTTATATCTTAATGAGCATATTTTTTCATTTTATTGCTGTTCTCTTTGTATTTGAGTTAGGTAAAACATGCTATAGAAGTATTAATAGAAATAATAATAATAGAAATAATAATAATGAAAGATTAGTAATTAGACCAAATTCTAATTATTATCATAATAAGGTTATAGTTATTGAAGAAATATCAGATGAACTATGTTCAATTTGTTTAGAACCATTATATGATAAAGAAGATCTAGAACATAATAAACCAGTAATAAGTTTAAAATGTAATCATATGTTTCATAAAGAATGTCTTGATCCATGGGTAATTAATCATAAATGTTGTCCATTATGTAAAAGAAATACTTAAATATATTTTATTTATATTTAGAAGGAATGGATAATATACCAGAAGAAATTTTTATAGAAATATTCTTTAATTTAAAATCGTTACCACCTCATAAACTTTATAATTTAAGAAGAATTAATAAGAAATTTAAAAAAATAATAGATGAATTAAAATTTAATTATTCTATTGATACATTAGATAAAAAGATAATTTGTAATCATTTTAATAGATTATCTCAATCAAATACATTAGAGAATATTTCAGTATTTAAATGGTTATTTAAAAATAATATTTTTTTATCTGATAATAATATTTTAAATTTAGTTAAAGATGATAGATTAGATGTATTTATAGAATCTTTAAAGTATAATGAAAATATTAGTATTATTTTCTCTAAAAATAGGTATCAATTATTATCTTTTGGAGAAAATGTAAAAATTATAAAAGAAAATAGTCCATTAATTTCAGCAGGATATGAAAATAATTTCAATATGATTAAATTTTTTCTTGGAACAAAAGGTATATATACAAATCCGTTTTTCCGTCAACTAGATATTTTAATAGATGTTTTATTGGAAACTAAAAATAAAAAAATCATTAAATATATCATAACATATTATTATGATAAAATGACTGGTAAAATGTTAACAACTCAAAAAATTTTACAAAGTTTAGATGATTGTGAAGATTTTATTTTTTATTGTGTAAAATCTAAGAAAATATGTATAAATAATAATTTTATATTTAATTGTATTATTAAAGATTATACTGAATTATGTAAATATGCATATAGTTTTAGGAACTTTGATATTTTAATACCAGGTGAACATATAGAATTAATTATGAAAAAAAGTAATATTGATTTAATAAATTATTTTATATCAAAATATCCTGGTAATTTTAGTTATGTTTTAAAGCATTTAAAAAATATATATGTTTCAAAAGAATTTTTCTTTAATATATTTAATAATTATTTAGATATGATTAATCATGAATATCCTATTATTGAGATATATCTTAAATATGATAAAGATTATACAAATATAAGTATGCTCGTAAATAAAAAATATATAATTACAAAAGCATGTATAATTGAATCATTAGAAATATCAGATAAAAGAATATTTAAATTATTTTCACAGAAATATTAATTATTAATTATTGATCATGTAGTAGTAAATTTATTTTTAAAATCATCTATAAATTTTTCCTTATCTTTTAAATAATCCTCACTTTCTAAATCTTTCTCACTTTCTAAATTTTTTCCCGTTATCATTTTGTACACTTCTTCTAAAATTTTATCAATTTTTTCATCAATTCCATTATTTTTTAGTTTAGGAAAGGTCGGTGCATTAATTGTTTCAACTAATCTTTTAGCAAATTTTTTCTGATCTTCACTTAATTCAAATATCCCACTAATATTAAATACTACCAAATCAATAAAAGTAGGTAAATATTCTTTTGCATTATTTTCTAATTGTAATTTTGATACATCTAAGGGTTGTTGAGAAAGTAAATTTTGCCCATCTAATTTTCCATCTTCTTCACTTAATAATCTTTGTTCTAATTCTCCTATACTCCCATTATTTTTTCCCGTTATGCTTTTTAATGTTTTCTTTAAACGTTGATAAATATTACTCATTCTTTCTTTCATTTTTATACCTCCGTGCATCTTTCGATAAGTTCTTCTAATATTTTTCTTATTTCTTTTTGATTTTATTCTAATAAATTTAGAAACTTTTCTAGATTTACGAATAGTTCTTTTTCTCCCTGACATTTATATAATATGAAATATTTAAAATATTTTATATTATAAATGAATAAATTAAAAGAATTTTTAAGCACTGATAATATAAGAGGATTAAAAATCCTAGAAATGTTTCAATATTCTATAATATTTTATATTATAACTATAGTAATAGCAAAATTCTGTAATGAATTTATATTTATAAGTGATAAAGAACATATAGAAAAAATGAGTAAAACTCAATTATTATTTAGTATATTTTTTGAATTATCAATTATAGTAATATTATTATTTTACATACGTAAATTATCTCTAATTATACCTTCTATTTCGAATTATATTAATCCTAAATTTATACCACATACTACTATAGACTATGTTATTCATATAATAACAATTTTTATCTTTTTAGAATCATTAAAAAATTTACATTATAAAATTGAGAAATTAGTAGAAATTAAATTTTTTAAAAATACTTAAAATATTATAATTAATAATTGTAAAATGAAAGTTCAAAAAAGAAATGGATCAACCGAAGCAGTTTCTTTTGATAAAATTTTAAGTAGAATATGTCTTTTATGTCAATCTAATGAATTTTTAAAGAAATTAGATATTGATCCTACCATTATTGCACAAAAAGTTTGTTCTGAACTTTATGATGGTGTAACCACTAGTGAATTAGATATTTTATCTTCAGAAATTTCCATTTCTATGTATTCAGGACATTTAGATTATGCAACACTAGCATCAAGGATTATTGTATCTAATCATCATAAAAAAACACCATCTATATTTTCAGAGGTTATTGAAAAACTTTATGAAAATAATATCATTCATAAATATTTATTTGATTTGGTTGAAGATAATAAAGATTCAATAAATAATAAAATTGACTATACAAGAGATTATTATTTAGATTTTTTTGGATTTAAAACTCTTGAGAAAAGTTATTTACTAAAATGTGATGGTATAATTATTGAAAGACCACAACATGTTTATATGAGAGTTGCTTTATGTATTCACAGGAATAATATTGAAAAAGCATTTGAAACATATGATTATATCTCTAATCAATATTTTATTCATGCTACTCCTACACTTTTTAATGCAGGGACTTGTAGAGAACAATTAGCATCATGTTTTCTTTTATCTATGAAAGATGATTCTATTGTTGGTATTTACGATACTCTTAAAGATTGTGCTAAAATTTCTAAGTTTGCTGGGGGAATTGGACTTCATCTTCATAATATTCGTGCCAATGGATCTTATATTGCTGGAACAAATGGTACCAGTAATGGTTTAGTTCCTATGTTAAGAGTATTTAATGATACAGCAAGATATGTTGACCAAGGAGGTGGGAAAAGAAATGGTTCATTTGCTATATATCTCGAACCCTGGCATGCGGATGTTTTTGAATTTATTGAACTTAAAAAGAATCATGGTAATGAACTTGAAAGAGCAAGAGATTTATTTTATGCTTTATGGATTTGTGATTTATTTATGAAAAGAGTTAAAACTGATTCTGAATGGACTTTAATGTGTCCTCATAAATGTCCTGGATTATCAGATTGTCATGGTGAAGAATTTAATACTCTTTATACCAATTATGAAAAAGAAGGTAAAGGCAATAAAGTTGTTAGAGCAAGAGATCTATGGAATGCTATTTTGACTACACAAATTGAAACTGGAACACCATATCTTTTATATAAAGATCAATGTAATAGTAAATCAAATCAAAAGAATTTAGGAACTATTAAGTCAAGTAATTTGTGTACAGAAATAATTGAATATTCTGATAAAGATGAAACAGCAGTCTGTAATTTGGCATCTATTTCATTACCTAGATGTTTAGATTATCCTAAATTTATTAAGAAATTTACTATTTATTCAAAAGATAATTGTCCTTATTGTGATTTTACTAAAAAGATTATTAGTAAAATGAATGTAGAATATGAAGTTATTTTACTAAATGATAAAAAAGATAGAATTAAATTGTATCAAACAATAGATGATAAAGAAGAAATATTAGTTGAAACAATGCCACAAATTTATTATGATAATAATTATGTAGGTGATTTTGATGCTTTTGAAAAATTAATTAAACCTAATTATAATTACGAGAAATTAGGTGAAATTACAAAAGTTCTTACACAAAACCTTAATAATATTATTGATTTTAACTTTTATCCTACTCCTGAAACTGAAAGAAGTAATCTAAGACATAGACCAATTGGTATAGGTGTTCAAGGATTAGCAAATGTGTTTTATGAAATGGGTATAGCATTTGATTCACAAGAAGCAAAAATAGTTAATAAAAATATCTTTGAATGTATTTATTATCATGCGTTAGAAAAGTCAATGGAAATTTCAAAAGTTGAAGGTCCTTATTCTACATTTCAAGGATCTCCAGCATCAAAAGGTATTTTACAATTTGATATGTGGCATAATGATAATTCTCCTATAAAACACAATATGAATTATGATTGGGATAACCTAAAAATATTGATTAAAGAAAATGGTTTAAGAAATAGTTTACTTTTAGCACCTATGCCAACAGCATCAACTTCACAAATATTAGGTAATTATGAATGTTTTGAACCTGTAATGTCTAATATTTATACTAGAAGAGTTTTAGCAGGAGAATATTTAGTTCTCAATAATTATTTGGTGAAAGAATTAATGGATTTAGAAATTTGGAATAAAGAATTAAAAGATGAATTAATTCGTTTTGATGGATCAGTTCAGAATATTGATGTAATTCCTGATTATATTAAAAAAAGATATAAAACAGCATGGGAAATTAAACAAAAAAATATTATTGATATGTCAGCAGATAGAGGGGAATATATTTGTCAATCCCAATCATTAAATTTATTTATTGAATCACCAAGTTTAAAAGTCTTGACATCGATGCATTTTTATGCTTGGCAAAAAGGATTAAAAACAGGTATTTATTATTTAAGAAGTCGTCCTAGTAGTAAAGCAATTCAATTTACATTGAAACCTAAAACCAATCCAGAACAAAAAACAGATGATGGAGTTTGTGAAAGTTGTTCTGGATAAAAATTATATTTAAAATCAAAAAATAATATTTATATATAAAAATAATGGATCAAAATACAATGAATTTTATCAATGCTGGATTTGCTGGAATGATTTCACGAACAGCAACTGCTCCACTTGAACGAATTAAAGTCATGTATCAAAATAAATCAAATATAAAAACATCATATTATAGTTATATTCCCAAGTTAATTAAGAAAGAAGGTTATTTTTCCCTATTTAATGGTAATGGTATTAATTGTATACGTGTAGTTCCCGAATCAGCAATACGTTATGGTGTTTTTGATTATTCTAAGAAATATTTTAAGGATAAAGGGTTTGAAAACAATATAAATTATTTTATATCAGGTAGTATTTCAGGTATTATTGCTTCTTGTACAGTTTATCCGTTAGAAACAATTCGAACTAAGATTACATCACAATCAAATAATAATATGTATAATGGTTATCTGGATTGCGTTAAAAAGTCATTTAATAAAAGTGGAATTCAAGGATTTTATAAAGGTAATGTTTTATATACATTAGGGATGATCCCATATCAAGGCACTAATTTTTTAACTTATGAGTATTTAAAAAATAATTATGAAAATACTCATTTTAATTTACTTTTATTTGGTTCAATCGCAGGATTTACATCCATATCATGTAGTTATCCATTTGAGATTATTAAACGAAGAATGCAACTAAGTGGGGAATTAGGTAATCCCACTTACAAAGATACGTGGCATTGTTTGCGTCATATGTATTCTCAAAATGGATTGCGTGCGTTTTATGCAGGATTGATACCGCAATATATTAAACTTATACCTGCTAATTGTATATTCTTTTATACAATTGAGGTATTTAAGAGTGTTAAATAACACTTTTAAAAATTTAAATCATTAAAAACACTAATTTTAGCACTCATTAAATCATTTTGATTTTTTTTTGATTTTTTTAATTTTTTATCTTCTTCATCTTGTTTGATGAATATATCAGATTTCTTTTCATGTATTTTTTTTGCTTCAAACATTTTATTAACATTGCCTTGAGATTGAATAAATACTTCAATATTATTTCTTATAGGAATATTATAATTAACTTTTAATGTTAATAATCCGATTGCTAAAAAAACATATGGTAATCTACTACTCCTTTTACCTCCTGAATAATTATGTAAATATAATTCATATAAAGATTTTATTTGTTTTTCAGAATATTTTATATCTTTATCAGAATTTAGTTTTTTACAATTAATTTCTTCAAAAATACAATCCCAAATAACCCAAATGACATCTGATTTAAGATTACCTTTTAAAGGGACTTCTCTTGGACCAACTTGCCATGGATTCTTTTTTTTCTTATGAAGTTCATCCCATTTAACCAACCATAAAACCCAATAAATACATTTTTCATAACCAACTAATGGATTTTTTAGATTAAAGAAAAATTCATTAATTATAATTTTTAATTCTTCTGGATCATTAAAATGAATAATATGATTTGGTAACATATTCATTGTTGCAGTTAATCTCATTCTTAAATTATTAAAATCAAAATCTTCATTTTTAATTTTAGGTAATTTATCATATTTTTTAGTTTTTGATGAACTTGATAAAGTTGTAATAACATCAAAAAAAAGATTTCTTATCATTTGACTATTCCTAAGAATTAAAATAATATCTTTATCTTTTACATTTAATCTCTTAAACTGATTATATAAAATTTGGGTTTTATTTAATAAATAAAATGGTAATAAAGGGTTATTTATATGAATAGTTTTAAAAGCATATATTAATATTTTTTCCCATACAGATAAGGTATATCCTGAAAGAATACATTCAGCAATCCAATTACAAGCATTTTCTATTTTATTTTTATCAATATTCTTAAATAAAGTAGTTATAACATCATTTTTTTTATAACCACAGAATGTACAATCTTTGAAATCATTCATTAACCGGGTATCATTTATTTGATATTTAGGATCCATATAACAAAAAATAAAAAAAATTTTTTATTTAAACAATATCATTATAAATTCAAAACCATAGTAGGATATGGGACTTCACTATACACTTGCCACTCTAAATTAATTTTAGGATCCTCTCTAAATCCAAACTTAGTATAGTAATTGAAAAGATATGTTTCATTTTTACCTTTTTGAAAGTAATAACCACCATAATCATATTCTCCAGGAACTTCTGGATCAAACGATCTAAAATTATTTTCTTCATATTCTTCATAAATATCATTCAAGTAAGAATAAATAATTTCAGAAATATATTCTTCATCTATTGCATAATTTGCTATAACGTGTCCACCTTCAATAGAGTGTCTAAGAGTTTTTCTAAGGAATTCTTTGGACAACCTTTCTACTATTTCTTCATTCTTCCAAATAATTTCTGATTCCTTTTCTGAATATTCTTCTACTTCTACTTCTTCTTCTTCATCTGAATATTCTTCTTCATCTGAATCTTCTTCTTCTGAACTATACCCTTCAGTAACATGGTCAATAGCAACTTCAAGAATAATTTTAGTATAATCAAGATCTTTACAAGAGTTAATCATAAAGTTCATTAGTGCTGCGCCAATNCCACGTTTGTTAGAATATGACGAAGAACATACTAAAGATAAACTCATTACTTTTTCTTCTTTAGGAATATTATTTTTTCCTGTTTTTTCTTCAAGGATCAAAAATCCATGAATCCTATTATACACGTTTGAATAGTGATATTTATCTTTAACTTTATCTCTTCTCCATTTACCATATTTTTTAAAATTTTTTCTTCTTTCCTGAGACATAGTATTTCTTATTTCTTCCCGACAATCAATCAAACAGAATATATTATATGAGGTTTTAGTATAACGATATTTAAGATGAAATCCTTCCTGTAACTCAGTATTGTACTGCTTCAAGAAATCAGTCAATCTCAAGATATGAAATCCATTGAGATTTTGAAAGTCCTTTAGGACTTTCTTTGAGTGCTTTGAGACGAATGCTTTGGTAAACATGATAGAAGTTTGTTTTTAGAATTCTTTAAAACAAAATCAAATTTAATTAAAATAAAAGAAAATATTAGCCTCTTCTGGGGATTGAACCCAGGACCTCTCGCTTACAAGGCGAGTGCAATAACCACTATGCTAAAGAGGCAAAAATGCTGTATCAGGGACTTGAACCCTGGACCACTAGATTAAAAGTCTAGCGCTCTACCAACTGAGCTAATACAGCGATGCCTTCAACAATGAAGGTCTTAAATGTCAAGTGGGGGATTTGAACCCCCGAAGCATATCGCATGCGATCTTAAGTCGCACCCCTTTGACCAGACTCGGGTAACTTGAATGTATCCATGACGGGATTCGAACCCGTAACCCCCAGATTAGAAGTCTGGTGCGCTATCCATTGCGCCACACGGACAAATGCTGTATCAGGGACTTGAACCCTGGACCACTAGATTAAAAGTCTAGCGCTCTACCAACTGAGCTAATACAGCGATGCCTTCAACAATAAGGTCTTAAATGTCAAGTGGGGGATTTGAACCCCCGAAGCATATCGCATGCGATCTTAAGTCGCACCCCTTTGACCAGACTCGGGTAACTTGACTAACTACCTGTTAAAGGTAATCTAAATAAATTTAAGATTATAAAAAAAATATAATACCCACGGTGGGACTCGAACCCACAACCCCCAGATTAGAAGTCTGGTGCGCTATCCATTGCGCCACGCGGGCATATTCTCACTAGGGTGACTCGAACACCCGACAAATGGATTTACAGTCCACTGCTCTGCCAACTGAGCTATAGCGAGAGAGGTTCCGCCGGGATTTGAACCCGGATTGCCAGATTCAAAGTCTGGAATGCTAACCATTACATCACGAAACCAATAGTCCTGGCGGGGTTTGAACCCGCGACCTTGAGCTCATAAGACTCACGCTCTAACCAACTGAGCTACAGGACTAAACGGAAAGCGAACTCTGTAAGGTATTAATATCACAAGGACATTAATTATATAATGAAGAAATAACAGAAGTTCTTGGCCGTTTGTTCTTAAAAGGTATTGAACCTTTATAAGAACTATTCCCACACCGGGACTTGAACCCGGGTCGCCTGGGTGAAAACCAGGTATCCTAACCATCTAGACTATATGGGAATCTCCCCCTGCTGGACTCGAACCAGCGACCTACCGGTTAACAGCCGGGTGCTCTGCCTACTGAGCTAAGGAGGAAGTGCCTTCTTCACTATCGAAGGTCTTAAAATGTCAAGTGGGGGATTTGAACCCCCGAAGCATATCGCATGCGATCTTAAGTCGCACCCCTTTGACCAGACTCGGGTAACTTGACTAAACTTTAAAGATCCAAAAATATATTCTCCACAATATACTTTAATTAATTAATTTTAAGTAGTTTTATCTGTAATATTTTTATATTTTTTAATCTTTAAAGTTAATATATAGTTCTTCACCACTATATACTATAATAATTAAATATTTTTAAGTAGTTTAACGCATAATTAAATTAAACTCCTGTGCTACCAAATCCACCACCACCCCTTGAACTTGTTGATAATTGATTTACAATATCATATTCAATTGGTTCAAGATTCCCTGCACATATCTGAAATAGTCTTGTTCCTTGATCAATTCTAAATGATTCTGTTTTAATATTATCAACAATAGCACAAATATCACCACGATAACCAGCATCAATTATACCAACAGAATTAGCAAGTCTTAGAGGTGTCCTAGATGCCATTGAACTTCTTGGATAAAGATAATATGAAACATTTTTCCTTGATTCAATATCTTTAATATCAAATGCTTCACATTGTATCTTAAGATTAATTCTAACTGTTTCACCCGGATTAACAATAATAGTATCAGGACAGAAAATATCTATTCCACTATCACCTGGATGAAAATGTTCATGATCAGAATAAAGTGTTTTTGCAACATCTGTCAATGGTTTAATTAACAGATACATTATAACTTAGATTTTATTTTAGAAAATAATATTAAACAAATTCAAATTTTTATTTTGTATTTATTTAATAAATTTTTATTTATTTCTCAATATATCTTCCAATTTTTAAAAGATATATGTCACTGTAATAAATAAATATTTATATAACTTAATCAATTCATACCTTTACCTCATGAAGAATTAATTGCTCCTCCTCACTGGTTAACTTTTCCTCCTCATAGATTAACCTTAGATCCTCCTCATTGATTAACGTTAGATTTAGGTGATGCTTTTGAAGCACCACCGCTTTGTCAACTACTTGATTTATCATTAAATTTTATAACTTTTGTACCACCTTTCTGTAATGAAACATTAAATTTTTTAAAATCAGGAATAATGAAATTAACATTAGAATTAATATCATATAAATTTTTTAATTCATTTAATTTTTCTGTACAATCATTATTCTTTAAGAATTTTTCTAAATCTGAATCTTTAGAATTTATCCAATCTTCTTGAATATCAATATCAGTAAGATAAAATAATTTATCTTTTCGGAAGATATATAAATTATTAATTCTTAAATTAGTTTTCTTCATTATAATTATATAATATAAAAATATTTTTTTTTATATTATATAATTATAATATGGATATAGATGAAATTATTAATTCTACGAATATATTAAAAGGTTTAGGATATTTAGTATTTTTAGGATTATTAATGCTTACAGCATATTTAAATGGATATCATATGAAAAATAAAAATACTTTATTTATATTTGCTTTAATTACTTGTTTAATTTTTACATTATTACCTTACGGCGTAAATAGAGATTGTGAAGGATCATATACAGAATATTTTTGTTTAGGATTTATTGATGATAATTTAGATGAATATGAACAGGCAGAAAAATTAGGAATATCATTACAGAGAAATTTTGCTAATATGTTAATTACATTAATATTCTTTGGATTTGCAGCAAATGCAATAGCTACAAATATTGTTGGAAGAACAGCATTCTCAGGTTCATCAAGTAGCACAAGTTCAACAAGCAGTTCAAGTAGATATGGTTCTTCAGGAAGACCAAGTTCTTCAGGAAGACCAAGTTCTTCAGGAAGACCAAGTTCTTCAGGAAGACCAAGTTCAGGTTTGTATAGAGGAGGTTCTAGCGGAGAAAATTTTAAAAATTTAACAGTAGCAATTACTCAACCATTCTCTACAATGGTTTATATGGCAATATTTATAATTATGATCAATGTTTTTAGTAATATCTATATTTATTTTAATTGTGAAGATAAACAAACAGATTATAGTATTAGATCATTTATTCTTGGACAATATAATATTATTTTAATTACTATTGTAGGACTTGTTATGTTAGGAGTTGCAAGATCACAAAATTTATAAATTTGATTTAAAAATATTTTACTATAAAAATAAAATGAAAATTGCCATTTCTGGTCCAATGTGTTCAGGAAAATCAACAATTGCTAAATTTATATGTGAAGAAAAATTAGATTATAGAATTTATTCTTTTGGTCAAAAAATTAAAGATATCGCACAAGAACTTTTTGAAATGGATAAAAATAAAAAAGATAGATCTTTACTAATCAATATTGCTAATAAAATGAAAGAAATAAATCTAAATGTTTGGATTAATTACATTATCAAAGAATGTTTAGATAAAGAAAATTGTTTAATTGATGATTTAAGATTTGAAAATGAATTAAATGTTCTTAAAAATTCAGGGGATTGGTATTTTATTGTTCTCCAGATTCCTAAAGAAACAAGAATTAAAAGAATTAAAGAATTATATCCCGATAATTTTGAAGATCATATTAGAAATATGAATGATATTTCTGAAAAAGGTTTAGTCAATTTTCCAAAAGATAAAACTCTTTATATTTATGAAGATACTAAAGAAAATATAGAAAAATCTATTAAAGATTTTATAAGTTAAATTTCTTTAAAAATATTCTTTTAAAATTATTATGAATAAATATTCAAAAATAGAATTTATAAAAAACAATAAAGAATATATTCATAAAGTTTTTTTTACTATTTTAAATTTCATTGAAAATAATGATGAAATTTATTTGAGATCAGATGAAGAATCGTTTAGATTGGATATTATTAATTATTTATATAATATATATCTCAATGAATAATGAAAATGAATTTGATTATGAAGATTATTTTTTTACAAAATATTCAAGTGATATTACTGATTTATTTTCAGAAATAAAAGAAATTTCTGATGGATTTTGCATTAATATGTTTAATTCACAATATCAAAATCAATTTGGATCTAATGATTTACAAGAATTTTTATTTAATAAAATCATTTTGATCGATGAAATTTTAGATAGTGAAGATAATACTGATAATAATTTACATGAAAACGAATATGAAGAAAATATTTAGTTTATTTTTTTTTTGTTCTTTTATTTTTTTTTTGCTTTAATGATTTTTTTTTCGTTAGTTTTTTTTCATTTATTTTAAATTCTTCTAAACAATTTAATTCTGGCCATGATAATGAATTTTTATAACCATAATTCATTAATTTATTAATTTTTTCCTCCAATAAATCTTTATTTTTGCTTTTAGAATAACTTCGTATTATTTCATATGATTTATGTCCTACTATTTTATTGAATTTTTGAATACTACATAAATTTATTTGTAATTCTCCAATTAAATTATCATTCTTTAAATCTTTAATTCTTATATTAATATCTTTATAACCCATAGATGTTTTATTTGTAAAACGATTTTTTATTCTTAAAATTTCAAAATTATTAGATCTTAAAGAATTATTTGTAATTTTTAAAACTTTATTTAAATCTTTTTTATTATCTATTAAAATGCTTGCTCTATAAATATCAGTTATCTTTAATATTTGATTTTTATTTCTTTTAATACCATCAAGGCATGAATCATACGTTTTTGTTCCAGGATTATTTAATTGTGAATTTATATTTTGTTTTTTTAAAGATTTTTTAATTTCATTATATACAGTTACTAAACGTTTTTGAGATTTTTCACCTTTTTTTATTAATAATTTAACACCTTTTTTGGTATGTTTAATATCTTTAAACAATATAGAAGGTTGATGAGTATTTTCATAATATAAATTAATTTTCCCCATATAATATAATATATATTATATTATATATGAATAACGAATTTTATGGAGGTGGTATACCTTTTTCAACAATACTAAAATCTAAAAATCCTTTAAGAACTAAAAAAAGAATTAAAAAAAGAAAATCAAAGAATAAAAAAAATAATAAAACTCATAAAACTCATAAAATTCATAAAAAATCTGATAAATGTATTTGTAAACTAAATAAAAAATCTCCGACACCAGAAGGTTTAGGATTTTGTCCTATTTGTTCCCCATTAAATATTATGATGAGAGGAAAAGATAAAAAATTATATGAAATTAAAGTTAAAAAAAGTAAAGAACATTTTTGGAAATTAGTTCAATAAATATATAGTAAATATACTTGTAATAAATACAGATAAAACAAACATAATATCTAATTGTGTCCAAATATATCCTTTATCTATATCACCAACAATATATTTCACTAATAATAATGTTGTTAAAGGGATTATATAATATTTATTAAAATTACTTTTATTAGGAATATTAAATAAAATAATAGTTAAAAAAAATGTTGTAATTATAATTTCATAAATTTTATTCATATAATATAATTTTATATAAATTTTAAGATATTTTGTTTTTGTAAATATGTAATTAATATTATTATTACACTTATAACTTTTCCTGTATTACTTAACCAATGAATACCATCAAAACGATATTCAGATAAAGGATATAAAAATGCAGGTCCTAACCATCTATCTTTTGAATGCAAAAATATATCTACAATTATTGATATTATTGCTGCAAGAATAAATTTTTCTTTGAATATATAATATAATAAAAACCATAAAATTAAAGAATGCGATATATTATATAAAAACCAATCTAATTTACTCATTTTGTCTATTGGTGCCCAAGTATAAACAGATTTATTAAAATTTATTGTTTTCTCAATAAAAAACATTCTATAAAAATAATAACCAAACCCAATTATATCTGGTATTATACTAATAATTAATCCTTTAAAACCAAATAATATATATCCTATAATTCCGTGTGTTATAACAGAAGGCATTATATAATATTAAATATATTTTACTATTCTCCAGTAATACGCTTATAAAACAAGCAATAAGGTTTTTGTTTTAAGATATTAGATTCTTCTAATACATCAGAAACTCCAGTATCATTATATTGTCTCCATTTATCATCTAATAAATTTTTACAAAATGCATAATAATGACCACCACCTAATGATCCGCTATGAATACACATGCTTTGAAGTTCGTAATCTAATGATACACTTTTATAATTAAAGCAATAAGGTTCCATATTTAGATTCATAGGATATTGGATAAATTTATCAATTTTTCTAGTATTATCATTATATTGTTTAATTAAGATAATTAAAACATCTGGGAGTTTCCAGAATTTATTTCTTTTTTCACATTTTACATCTCTTGAACATTTATCACATTTCCATAAATTTTCATCATCTAATGAATAAACATCAGTATATTTATTAAGACTTTCATAAATATTATCAGTATCATTATCAATATCTAAAGAAATTAACAGCATAGGATCAAAGTTAGTTGTAGAATAATTACATTCAGGACAACAAGTAGTATTAATTGCTTGTCCATGAAAATCTTTAATAATAAAAGAATATTTTTCATTAAAATATCTATTCCAAGTTTTTATACTTGAAACTTGAAGTTCTCCCATTTTATTGGTTGGTTTTCCACTTGCTGAAATAGTTACTTCACGGCAAATTTCTTCATGAAGAATTGTAATAAATCCATTTAAGAATTCAGAAACATCATTTTGGTTATGGACGTCAAAATAGATATTTTCTTCATCACAACGTTGAATAAAAGTCCTAATAAAAGGCATTGTATGAATAACAGAATTATCATTTTCATACCACATTTCTTTATAAAGTTGGATCCATTGTTTTAATAATTTAAATTCTTTTTTAGAAGATTTTCTTATATCACTTTTAAATATTCCATTTTCCCTGGGGTTTAATTCGGGTAAATGAATTAAACATTGTAATGCAGAATTCATGTAACAAGTATTTCCACAATTCGTGAAACCTTTATTACCTTCCATAATTATTTAATAATATTATTTTATTAAATTTCTTTAAATTTAATTCAAATTTTATTTAAAAATAAAAATGTTATATTATAATAAAAAATGTCTGAAACACTAGATCTAACCTCTGTACCCACTGAAGAACCTACTGTAACAGAAGTAGTTGAAGATGTAGAACCATCTGGTCCTGAAGAACCAGATGAAGTTGCTACAGAAGAACCA
>JGI20154J14316_10001009_pt1 | contig 25335 bp, 22 predicted proteins | sample COG_04_FD_14316 | JGI IMG/M metagenome (IMG submission 14316)
CCTACCAATGGTCTACCAAGTGTCCTACCAAACTGCCTACCAATGGTCTACCAAGTGTCCTACCAATGGTCTACCAATGGTCTACCAATTAAATAAAAATTGAATATTAGTATTTAATTAGTAATATTATAAAAATAACTATGAACATAATAGTAGATAAGCTTTATTTACCACGCGATATGAAAAGGGAAATATATAAGTATTGTTACGATACTAAAGGATATACAATGTCTCATATAAATACAATAAAAAATATAAAGGGTAGTATAAGAAATAAGTTTATGAATGTAAGAATGAAATTGGAATTGGGAAATTGGTATAAATATAATGTAAGTGTATCTTGGCTAAGAGGTGGTGGGGTGTATGGTAAGAAAAATCCAAGTAGCGTTTATGGGGGCGGTACGCTAGCAGAATCGCAGAATTTCCGGTATTACAATGGAATAACTTGTTATTGTAAGGGAATAAGTGATCCAGCGAACGATTACATAGAAAAATTGATAGTTCAAGGAGATCGTCGCAGAAATATTTAAAATCATGGTAATGTAAAAAAAAGACATTAAAACAAAGTGCATAAGAAATTGTTATAAAATTGAAAAAAATCAAACAATACTAAAATACAATAATAAAAATATGGAAACAAAACGAGTGTGTGATTGTCCATTATGTTATATGGTCTGGACAACATACGACAAATATCAAAATTGCAAACAAAAAATAAAAAACAAAATACATAACAAACTGAACAAATCGTCAAAATATGAAATAGAATCGTCGAATTAAGACCATGCTTGAATAAATTGTGAAAGATTGGATTCTGTTTTTTTAATTGGAATGGGTTCGCTTTTTTTATGTGTATTTTGTTTAATGTAACGTATGCACGACGTCAAACGTTTTGATTTATGATTATGTTCGTATATAAATGTGGAGGAACACGGAGAATAAGCATGGTCAACATTATTGCCTTGTTTATTATAGCGAATAGATATCATTATTTATGATGAATTGTAATTAATGATATAGAAAAGAGTAACAAAAGAATCAATTTTATTTTGAATCAGTATTTTTATACAAATCACCACATGCTCCGCAATGGTCTTCGTTGGCTCGTTCAGAACGATTAAATACCTTCTCACCTTCAACAATAGACCATCTTCCGAGTGGTGTTATCGTCCGCCCAAATCGTCTATTGTATAGATAAGATGCATATTCTAAAAAGGACATATTTTCAATGGTTTCGCGCGTTTGAACATTGGGTTTTTTCGAAAAGTGACGAACCTGAATGAGAGTATTTTGAATACGATGAAATGAACGGATCTGCATATTTTATAATTATATTTGTTAGGCAGCCAATAAGTATTTTCAATTTAAAAAACAACTCAATAAAAATTAAATCAAACAGGTAGTATGTTTCGTAATTTCGTTTCAGGATTTATTTTCTTATTCTTTGTATCTCGTAAAACAAATACGATGATGATGATTAAAGACCCTCCAATAACTCCAAACATACCATATAAGATAGAATAATTAAATGGACAACATTTATTTCTATCATCTATGCAACAGACCATACTATTTTCGTTATTATAAGAAATATCAGTATTTTGTATTTCCAAAAAATTGCATTTTTCATCTTTTTGAAAATAATAATTTTCAGCACAAAGTGCGGATGGAATAGATGTTGGCGTTGTTGTTGGATAAGATGTTGTACTTTTTAAACAACAATCTTCTTTATTATCCGCACAACAATCAATAAAACCCGACCAACAATTTTTGCAAGAAGGATATAATTTTTGTATACTATCTCTATGACATGTAATAATTGGCGCTTCTTCATAATAAAATCCATTATTACTATTATAGTTACACCATTCGTAATAGAAATGTTGTTTATTTCCACAAATAGTATTGTTTAAACAGGTCATGATATTGTTAAATATTTACACTATGTTACATTAAAAGAATATATACGAAATTAAATCAATTTATAAAGTAGATACATATTCTAAAAAACAACTCAATAAAAATTGAAGTAAACTTTCTCTTTACAAAAAGAAAGAAAGTATAAAAAGAAATCAACATGCCGTGTTGTAGTTATTGCCAAAGCTCATCCCATAACATAATCGAATGTAATGTGGACAATCAGTTATTAAAATTGTTGGAATATAAAACATGTCCTGACTTTTTCCATATGAGCCAACGCATATTGAAGAAACTAGCGTCAAAAGTAAATATTAAAACAAGTTTACCAAAAATCCAACTGGCTTGCAGTTTGAGTCAATATTATAGAAAACAACAAAGAGAGAAGGAGCAAGTGAAAGAAAGCTATGAAGAAGAAAATTGTCCAATTTGTTTGGATGAATTTGGAAAAAAACCAAACAACCAATCCATGACGGAATGTGGTCATAAGTTTTGCACAAGTTGTTTGATGCAGCATCTACGTAAAAACAATAGTTGTCCGTGTTGCCGAACCCAACTTTTGGAAGAAAGACAACCAACGTTCGCCGTCCTTGCTGCGCAACCATTTGTAGAAATGGAAGAATTAATACAAGCATTTCAAGTGCCATTGCCGCTGCCTGTGCCAGGAATCATACCGGATGATGAATTGGAACCTGGTGAAATTCGTGAAGCAACTCCACCGCGCGGAGAAGTAATGATCGAACGTAACAACCTAATTGAGCGTATAGATAGTGCTACGAATGATTTAAACAATTTGGCGTTTGATGCAAACATATTTAATGATCTAGACGATCTAGATAATTTCATTGAAAATATAGATGATTCCAACCAAGCAATTGAGTATATCATCACCAACTTAGAAACATCCACGTCAATAACAAGTAATTATGATTCTCCTGTAAATGTAATGCGACAACTAACACCAGAAACACCCCGGAGAAGAAACAGACAAAATATTACATTGCGTCCACACCAAGAACATTTCTCTTTGTAAAAATAGCTCTCATAAAAACAAAAATGTAAATAACAGACAAAACCAACATGAAAAGCACAATTATACATGTTTTTCTATTGAAAACACATTCTTTTTCTCTTCACAAAACAAATAAAACTATGAAAATATAAACAAATATACTAAAATAAAGTATGAACAATCTATTTCACTGGTTGATTTACTATATAAAGTGTGGAGTGAACATATTGTATTCCTATATAAATAATAATAATTTTATAAACCAAACATCATCAAACCGGGGAACAACAAGCCAACAAAAGGAAAAAATAAGTAAATATCTGTACAAAGTCCATTTGCAAGGTAGCTATTATGAAATGGGGAAACAATATGGGAAAACAATGAAACGCGTTTTGGAAAAGGACGTGAAAACATTTATCCACTTTTTAAGAAACAACAACGATTTATACCAAAGAAAAATAATAGAAAAATACAAAAGGAAAACAATATTTGATTCGTTATTAAGTTATTACGAAGACAACAAGAAATATTTTAATCCAGATATAATCGAATTTACAAGAGGTGTAAGTGAAGGTTCCGAAATAGAATACAACCAACTATTGTATGTAAATTTATTTCCTGATATAACGGACAATCATTGCATCTTGTTGAGTAAAATAATAGAAAATAAACGTATGAATATGCGAACATTAGATTTAGGGTATCCACAAGTGAGTCATAGTTTAATAATATTCAATCCATATACAAGAGAAAATAAAACAAATAAAAAGCAGTCAAATAAATATATATCGTTGAATCCTAGTATTGTGTTTGGAGTAATGACGGGAATATCCGAAAGGAATATATTTTTTGGCGAAACATATTACGACGAATCTCTTGGTGAATTACATTACAATGGAATGCCTTTTCATCATATATCACATGAAATATTGAAATCATGTAATAATTTGGAAGATGCGCATACAATATTACAAAAATGCAATCGCACAAGTAATTTGCAGTTAATGGTATCAGAGGAACAAAATGCGCACATATATTTGTCTAGCAAAGATAAATTAATATTGGAACAAAATAAAGAAAACGTAGAATCCGTCACACCGAATGAACAAGGGAATTTCAAGAAAAATCTACATTATTTAAATTCAATCGAAAATGTTATCAAAGAATTTATACCGAGAACCAAAAGTGGTGAATTGCATATCATGATAAGTTATGATAATAAAATATATGTTTCGGTTACAAGCGATGTATTGCAATCATACAACAACACTTTTTACGAATTTTCTCTTGATGAATTATTTGAAAAGAAAACCATCAAATAAAAATATCTTCAAAACAGGCATGAACATTACGTTTTAGGTTGATTTGTTTATTCAAAACATGTTGCAAGTTTGATTTTCCCATGGCCATATATTCTTTATTTTGAACAAGTGAATCTGTTTTATACAATAAATCTGACTCGTCATGAGTATATATTATTTTCAAATCATTGGCAAGGTCTTTACAAGTGCCATATGAAGGTCCGGTAATAATAGCATTTGCAGCCGCTGCAGGTTCAATTAGATTATGTCCACCTTTCGCTGGTTCTACTTTAAAGGTGTTGCCTAGTAAGCAAATATGTGATTTACTTAAGAAGTAAGGCAATAAACCATAACACCATACAATAGTAAGTTGTGAACAATGTATGGATTCATGTGAATCCATTTGGTCTTTAGAAGTAAGCCAAAAATAAGATAAATCAGCAATTTGTTCGCGCAATGTGTGTTCCCAATCTAAATACCGAGGAACATAAATAAATCGTGCATGCGGAAGATGTTTTATAAAATGACGAATAAAGGAATAGTGAATAGAAAATTCATTTTGATTGGCGGAAGCAATAACAAAGGTAAGATGTTCGTATTTCGAATGATTCATAGAAGGTGCATGTAACCATTTTAAATTACCGATAGAACGATGGTTTGCGATGGAACGATGTTTTACAATAGAACCATGCTTGTATAAAATATGGTCGGCAATGGCAGGAATGAAATAATTAGCGAATTGTTGACGTTTCGAACCATGTTTTTCGCAATAATTCATGTATATGATTTTCGTGCAAAAAAGCTTGGCACAAAATAACATACAAGGTTTGATATCACGTTCGCAAACAATAAGGAAAGATGGTTGCAACAAAAGGAAGAAACAAAACATAGTAACCAGATTATCAAAAGGCAATAACAACGTAGGTGTATTATGAAGTGATTTTGAATGTATAATATACGAACTGCGCGTGTGTGTGAGAATGAAAGGATGATAATGCTTATTTTGAACATAAGGTATAAGTGGTACTAATGCTTTAGTTTCACCACATGAAACGCCATAAAGAAGAACATTATTTTTTCGCATAATCTGATTATTAGTCAACGAATAAAAAATAAAGAAACGCTTTACATAGTCGTTAAATGAAACCTGAAAAATCCAAATATCTTTCCATGAAACATAAAGTAAATCTCCTATTTGATAAAGCAAACCAATGTAAGATAGCATTTTGCAAAAGAAATAAAAAGAATTCACTATGAAAAATGGCAAATACCATTCGCTCATATATATTAGTAGTTAAAATAGGTTAGTTTCATTATTTTAAATTATAATAATAAAATAATGAAAATATCATTAACATCAATAGCATCAATAGCATCAATAGCATCAATAGCATCCACAATATTCATAACAGCATTACTATATACAATGATTGAATATCCAAATTATGTATTGGATTATATTTCACAAACAATAAACTATACATTGTATAAAATAAAACCAAAAATATATGAAAAAAAATGGTACAAGATAGCAAAAGCAAACATAGAAAAAGTATTTCCAAATAAATCAGCAAGTGAAGTAGAAGAAATAATTTATGAATCGACACAAATTCAAATACTAAATTTTTTAGTAGGATTATGTGGTCAACTATTATATAAATATACAAATTATCATAAATCACTCAACTATATAGTACCTGAAGAATTGGAAGAAGATAGAAAACAACATGGATTAATCATAATAATGAGTCATTATGGAATATTTTATAGCGGAGCAATTTATGTAGGTTCAATATTAAACCATCGAACATACATATTGTGTCATAGTCAAAAACAAGTAACAAATATATTGTATCCAAAGGATATTTATAAAAATAATGTGTATGTCAGCACAGAAGTAAATGATGTAATAATATTTAATAAACTTTCAAAAATGAATAAGCAACATACAATAATAATGCTTTGTGACCAACGTGCAAATCGTTCGACAACAGAAGTAAATTTTTTAAATCAAGCTACAACATTTCATACAAGTCCAATATCAATCATGAAAACAAGTAAACGAAAAATATGGAGTTGTCATGTTTATTATGATAATAAAAAGAAGGAAACGAATATAACATTTGAAAAAGTAATTATAAACAAGGAAAGTAATCAAGAGTCAACACAAGAAATAGCAAATCATTTATCCGAAAAAATAATAACAAATCCAACGCAATACTTATGGGGGTATGATAGGTTTAAAGATATTATTTATCAAAACAAATAAAATAGGTTAGTTTCATTATTTTAAATTATAATAATAAAATAATGAAAATATCGTTAACATCAATAGCATCAATAGCATCAATAGCATCAATAGCATCCACATTATTCATAACAGCATTACTATATACAATGATTGAATATCCAAATTATGTATTCTACAACATTTCATACAAGTCCAATATCAATCATGAAAACAAGTAAACGAAAAATATGGAGTTGTCATGTTTATTATGATAATAAAAAGAAGGAAACAAAGATAACATTTGAAAAAGTAAATATAAATAAGGAAAGCAAACAAGAATCAACACAAGAAATAGCAAATCACTTATCCGAAAAAATAATAACAAATCCAAATCAATATCTATGGGGGTATGATAGATTCAAACATAGTAAGTAATGAATAATAATAAAATAGGTTAGTTTCATTATTTTAAATTATAATAATAAAATAATGAAAATATCGTTAACATCAATAGCATCATTAACATCAATAGCATCAATAGCATCCACATTATTCATAACAGCATTACTATATACAATGATTGAATATCCAAATTATGTATTGGATTACATTTCACAAACAATAAACTATATGTTGTTTAAAATAAAACCCAAAATATATAAAAAACGTTACAAGATAGCAGAAGCAAACATAGAAAAAGTATTTCCAAATAAATCAGCAAGTGAAGTAGAAGAAATAAACTATGTATCAACGCAAATTCAAATATTAAATTTGCTAGTGGGATTATGTGGTCAACTATTATATAAATACACAAACTATTTCAAATCAATAAAATATATAATACCTGAAGAATTGGAAGAAGATAGAAAACAACATGGATTAATGATAATAATGAGTCATTATGGAATATTTTATAATATTACCATATATGCGGGTTCAATATTAAACCATCGAACATACATATTGTGTCATAATCAAAAACAAGTAACAAATATATTGTATCCAAAGGATATTTATAAAAATAATGTGTTTGTAAGCACAGAAGTAAATGATGTAATAATATTTAATAAACTTTCAAAAATGAATAAGCAACATACAATAATAATGGGATGTGACCAACGTGCAAATCGTTCAACAACAGAAGTACATTTTTTAAATCAAGCTACAACATTTCATACAGGTCCAATATCAATCATGAAAACAAGTAAGCGAAAGTTATGGAGTTGTCATGTTTCTTATGATAATAAAAAGAAGGAAACAAAGATAACATTTGAAAAAGTAATTATAAACAAGGAAAGCAATCAAGAATCAACACAAGAAATAGCAAATCACTTATCCGAAAAAATAATAACAAATCCAACACAATACTTATGGGTGCATGATAGATTCAAACATAGTAAGTAATGAAACCTTATACATATAGATAAAAAACCATAATAGTATAGAAAAAAATAGAAGGTGGTCGAAACCAACAATAGAATTGTTATTTTTTTCAGAATTGGAAAATTCATTCATAACATCAAATTCATCTACAAAATCATCAGAAACACTATTATTTGATTTAAATATAAACTTACGTTCATTGCCATTTGCATTGTTAATGTCACTATTTTGTTTTATTACGAGATTCGAATTTTTTCGTAATATATCATCAACACTAATACCTTGTAAAATATCGATTTGTCGAATAGGAATAGATAGTTCATCGCGACAAAAGTTAGCAATTTCCATAGACATAATAGAGTCAACACCATAGGAAATTAAGTTTTGTGTTTTATCAAAATCCTCTACATTCATTTCAATAAGTTTGCACAAAAAAGATACCAAATCGTTTTGATATTGTTCAATATCTATTTGTAACATGTGGTCATCATTTTGCAAGTAATCAATAAATGGTTCTACAAATTTGAGATTAGTTAACTTGTTCCAATCTTGGTCGCAAATACATACATTTGATATTTTACTATCAAACAAACAATGTTTCATTTTTTCGAATAAGGAAAAATAAATAGTAAAATCAATGCCGTTGGACATCATGGTTTCAGCAAGTGTAAAATCATTGAAAATCATACCGCATCCACCAATCGCACCTAAACAAATACTCAATCCTGGTAAATCATTTTGGTTGCGCATACGACAAAATTCATCCATATAGCTATTGGCAGCGGAATAAATGCTTTGTCCTGGGTTTCCAAAAAGGGAAACAATAGATGAAAAAGCAACAAAAAAACGATGGGGTTTGTCTTGCAAATAATTACTTACATGTTGTAGACCTTTTACTTTGACATTCATAATAGAATCAATGGAATCATCAACCGAACTACCATGAAAAATATTTTCCATCATTTTGTCTTGAATAAGACCTGCCAAATGAAATGCACCATCAATATCGTAAGAGCTTAAGAATTGGTTCAAATAAGAATAATCCATTAAATCTGTTTCAAAAATAACAAAATTGGTTTCTTTGTTGTCGTCTTTCATTTTATCAATCAAATGGTCAATAGTTTGTTTATTATGTTCATTGTAATTGCGTGTAGTTAAAATAAAGTTTCTAGCACCATAAGAAATCATCCATTCGGTAAGTTTCATACCTAAACCACCAAACCCTCCGGTAATTAAATAATATTTTTTGTGGTCAAAAATAGTAGTGGGAAATAAGCATGTTTCAGGATAAAATGTTTCGTCAATATCGAGAACAATTTTGCCAATGTGATTGCTTTTGGATAAACAAGTAAATGCATCTTTCATATGTTCAATAGAATAACGAGTAATCGGCATAAGTTCCAATGCTTCTTGTTCAAACAAATCGCATAAGCTAGTCATACAATTTCGAACGAGGTCATTGTTGCTAACATGTAATTTATCAATATGAATCGAATAGTATTGTATATTGTTAATAAAGTAATGTAAAGGCAAGCCATGGTTTTCATAAATTTGACGTTTACCAACATCCAAATATTTACCACAAGGTTTCAATAAGCTCAAATTGGCTTCTAAAAATTCTTGAATCGTAGACGCCAGCACAACATCAACGCCTTTTCCATCCGTAAAATCCATTACATCCTTTTTATATGTTTCAATGCATCGCGAGTCACTAATGCAAACAACGTGTTGATATTTTTGCAAATATTCGCGTTTCTCTTTACTTCCAGCAGTTGCAATAACTTTGCAACCAATCATTTTACATATTTCAATAGCGGCAATGCCTAAACCGCCTGTAGCAGAATGAATTAGCACGACATCATTAGATGAAATAGTAGCAAAATGTATCAATGCTAAATAAGCGGTACCATAAGAAATGCCAATGGATGCATTTTGTGAAAAATCAAAACGTGAAACATGATGAAAAACGTCTTTTTCATGACAAGTAACAAAATTACCAATACCATGGTTTGGGCGGTTCATATTTGTACCAAAAACAAGGTCACCCTTTTTAAAAGATGTACTTCGCGATTCGGATACAATACCTGACAATTCATAACCTAAATATTTGTCTGGAATAAGGTCATAAATAACCGAAATATCTTTAAAATTAAGAGCACAACTCTTAACATATACGCGTACTTCATTTTCTTCTAATGGCATTGGTGTTACATGTTGAAACATTAAATTATCGACATTGCCTTTATGTTTGTAGGATAAGCAATAATTATTAGAATAAAAGTTAGGAATAACATAATCTTGAAGTTTCATTTGTGAAAGCAAATATTTGTCTTCATTTTCATTTTCACGACCATTTGAAAAAAATAGTTCTTGATGTTTGGAAACAATAATACTATATTTTTTCATATCTAAACATGTAAGCAATGATGGTTGGTTATTTTTATGATAGACAATATGAAAAAGAATAGGGCTAGTAAAATGTATTTCATTCAAGCAAGTACGTATAAATCCGACGATCTCATAATGAACACTGATATCAATAGTATAAATAGCACGTTTATTTTCTTTCAGAATATGATAAATAGAGTGAAATTCAGGTTTCAAAGTAACCAAATCATAATCATCAATCTTATCATCATCCTCGACAACCCCATCATCTTCAACCCCATTATCAACCGCCATAAAATCAATGTTATATGTTTTCGTATTGGAACCATCAACGGAACGAGAAACAATATTTTCCATTTTCATAATAATTTCAAAGTTATTGTTCAATAAATAAGAATCACAAACAATATTATATTCAGTTTCACTTACTTTTTCACAATACATATAACAAGGTTCGCATAGATTATGATGAAAATAAAGAATATTATCAATATGTCCGGGTAAATATTGAATATTGTTTGTTAAACCTTGCATAATCATATTTGAAGTAATCATGCCATCCATAATAGGTGGATAAATACCATGATTTTTATTTGCAATGCATGGTAATCGAAAAAGTATAGAATCATGACCAAGATACCCATTTTCAAATTGGTGTAAGCTATCTTTAAAATTATAATTTTTATTAGATAAAATTTTCACCATTTGTTGTTTGGTTAATCTAATATGACTATCTAACAATTTATTACATTTACCACGAAGAGACAAATCTTGCGTGTGGTCAATCGAAACATCACAAAGGCGGAAAGATAAATATTTCATATTATCTGAAATAAATTCATAATGGTTGCCAGTTCCAGGAGATTGTTTAACATCAAAGTCAATATGTGTATCATCAATAGAATACATGTCATAAATATTGAAATCAGAAATGCAATTGTGATTTTCTAACAAGTGCGTATGAATAAGATCAATATAGGTAACAGTAGGTAAAATAGCTTTATTTTTAATAACGTGGTCGTAAATATAGGGATATGATTTGGGGTGGAATCGAATGTGATTGAGTTTATGTGGAATATGATGGTGACGTTCAATAGTGGAAACCGATTTTTGCATAAATGTGTGCTTGTTCCAAACATACTTCGGAAAACATTGATTATTATGAATACCAATATTAGTAAAATCCAAATCAATTCCAGAAAAATATAGTTTGGACAATGTCGCCATAAATCGTCGCGCAGAATTCTCTTTACGATTAGCTGAAGCAAGAACGAGTGCGTTTGGTAAGGTTGTTACAATACTAGTTTCAAGAACACTATGAGGTGCAATTTCAACAAAAATATCTACATTATTACACTGGTCAATCACATCATGAAATTGTACAACATGGCGAATATTATCCCACCAATATTCTTTCAAATAATCTGATTGGTCAAAAGTAAAGCCGGTAGTAGTAGAAAGCAATTCAGCATGTGTCTTATTACATTGAATATGTTGAGTATGTTTGACAATATCATCTTTAATAATATCTTGAAACGAGGAATGAAAAGGGCAATTGCCTTTAATAATTGCGCATGAAATTTGTTCCTCGCCAAGTTCATTTTTCAATGCAATAATATTATTTGTTTCGCCTGCAAGAACATAGGATTCAACAGAATTGATAACAGCTAATTCGAGGTCACTATGTTTTTCAAGAATTTCGTCAATGGTACGAATATGTTGATTAACAACAAGCATGTTGCCTTTACCAGAAGTTTTTTGTTGTAAAATGCTTCGGTAGTAAGCAATATGAATAGTATCATATAAACTAATAGCACCTGAAGCATAAAAGGCAGCTTGTTCGCCAGCACTATGTCCAATAACAACTTCGGGACAAACACCATAAGAAGCATATAATTCTAATAAAGCAATTTGGAAAAAGGTAATGGAAGGTTGAGCAACAATGGGGTCATGAATAGGAAGTTGTTCATAATTGATTGCATCATTATGGATAAACATTCCGTATTTTTCAATAAAAGAAAATTGTGCAATAGATTTCCAAATGGAATCGCATTCAAGAATTTTATTTCGAAAAGCAGGAAATGTTTCCATAAATTCTAGACCCATGTTGATAAATTGTGGTCCTTGACCACAAAATACAAAACCTATTTTGGGTTTACGTTTGTGAAACGAACCATATACGCAACTAAGTTCACTATTTTCTTGTGGGTTAAAAACATTGCTTTCAAAATCTTCCTTGTTTTCTACAATATAAATTTTGGCTTCATCTTGTTTGTAGGAGAGATTTTGGTTATATACATATTTCAAAAAGTCGTTTTGCTCATATTCTAGAAAAGGAAAAATATTTTTACCGATAGATTCTTCATTGTTTCCGTAGACACAAAGTAGATGCAATTTGTTTTGGGCATCTACTTCCAATGAATTAATTTCAGAACCAATGTCATAATCAACGTCAGAAACATAATTTTCCAAAACACAATGAAAATTAGAACCGCCAAAACCATAATTATTAACACCCATTACAATGTGTTCTCGTTCAATAGGTAAAGTTTCTGTAACAACATGTAGACGTAAATCTTGAAAATCAATATTTTCGGAAGGTGTATGAAAGTGTAAATTAGGTAACAATTCTTTTTTTTGCATCATAACAATCATCTTACACAAAGAAGCAAGGCCTGATGTGGCTTCAGTATGTCCTAAAACTGATTTCAAAGAACCAATATGTAAATCGCCAGTTGATATGTCACGAGTTTTACCAAGAACACGGCCAATAGAATTGGCTTCGATTTTATCACCAAGCATAGTACCTGTACCATGAGCTTCTACGTAACAAACATCGTCAATATTGACATCTTTATAGCATTGTTGCAAAAGTGCTTGTTGTTGCTTTTGGTTAGGCATGGTAATACTATTGGTTTTACCATCTTGGTTAACGGAAGTTTGTTTAATTACAGCATAAATTTTATTATTATCTTGAATGGCTTGGTCTAATTTTTTAAGAATGAAAATAACACAACCTTCAGAGCGAATATAACCATTGGCAGATTGGTCAAATGTTTTGCATCGTCCGTCAGGAGATAAGAAGTGTCCTTGTGAAAATCCGATACTTGTTTCAGGGTTTATAATTAGATTACTTCCACCAACAATGCATGTATCCGTTTCACCTGATAATATACTTTTGCATGCATGATGTAAAGCATAACCACTTGAAGAACAAGCACTATCAATAGTCATGGATGGTCCTTTTAAATCGTAAAAATAAGAAATACGATTGCTTAATAAGGTAAGTAACCCACCAGTAACAGAATATTCATTGCATAAAGTAGGGTCTTCTGTTTGATTTGCAAAATATTCTGCATTACATGAACCAACAAAGACGCCAGTATTTGTATTTTTAATCGATTCCAACTGAATATTAGCATCTTGTAATGCTTCATAGACAAGTTCAAGTAATATGCGTTGTTGTGGGTCAGTAGTTTTGGCTTCTTTATTGGATATTTTAAAAAAATCGTTATCAAAATCATAAATATTCGAAAGATAACCACCTTGATTAGTGTTGATTTTTGCAGATGCATTATTCTTGTCAAAATAAAAATCAGTATTAAAACGTTCATTGGGGTGTTCGCTAATGCAATCTATTTTATTTTTGAGTATATCATATAGGTCATCTAAATTGTCAATATTATTGGGTAATTTTAATGACAACCCAACAATAGCAATATCCATGAATATTACATACAAATGAAAAATAATATTTAAACTATAATCAAAAGAAATAAAAATACATGGTCATTAAGTAGTAAGCAAATAAGAATGCTAATAAAATACAATCATTACGTGCTTTTATTAATTGCATGTATATCAGGAATACCAAAAATAGATAAGTATATAACAGCATATATTCAAAAAATAAATACAATAAAAGTAAGTAATTATTTTTCGAATGTTATTTGTGAATACAATGTATTGATAAGTATTACAATTTGTTATCAATATGGTGTATTTTATCTGTGGACTATAAAAGCAATAATAGATTTTGTAATAATAAATAGCATATGTAAAGTATTCATAAAGCGTTATCGACCTAGGGAAATAGAAACCAATAATCGAGTAAATACACAAATAACACTAAGACCTTTAAAAGAAGTAACCTGGGACAAAATATTTATTCATAATTCATTTCCAAGTGGACATGTAACTTCATCATATACGACATATTTGATTTTGAAAGAAATAAAACCAAATATTACATTTTTGGTAAATGTACAATGGTGTTTATTCGTAATAACAATATATGGAAGAATAAATGTGAAAGCGCATTATTTGTCTGACTGCATGTTTGCAATATGTATAAGTCAACTATTTTTTGATATATTAAATGTAAATGGACCAACATAAAACATATTGAAAGAAAAATATTCAAAAAAATATAATATACTTAATACATGTACAATGCAATAATTCAAATATATCATCTAGTCATGTTTGCTTATGTTTATATGAAAATGTTATGTTTCATATATTTGGAAACATGGTTTCAAATAGTAGATGATAATCAACGAAAAAAACATATAAATCGAATTTATTATAATATTTGGGAACAATTAGATAATATTTTCAAAAATCGTATAAAAATAAATAAGAACATAGAAAGCAAAAACAAAGTAACACTTATAAACGCAAATCATGTACATAATTTTGATAGTTTAATGTTATGGATATTGTTTTATAAAAATGGAATACAACCAAATGCAGTAACATCTATATCAACATACAATAACATTTCTAGTTTAGATAAAAAAATATTAGAGTTATCCGAATCAATTAATATAAATGCAAAAAATTTGCAAAGTGAATTCGAAAACAAAATCAATAAATATCAAGCAAGAAATTATAATAAATATGTGATATCTTATTTTGAAGGAATTACATTACTTCATTCAAAACAAAGACCTTATTATGAATATACAAATAGACCAAAATATTTGACGTTTGAATTAATGTCAAATAAGTTTAAAAACAAAGAATTTTATGATGTAGATTTGGTATACACATATAAAAATAAATTAATGAATGCTAAGGACCCTTATTTTATTTGGAAATTAATGCATCCATCATGTAATATATATGTAAACATAAAGACATGTAGATTTCCTGAAAAAAATGAAAAAGAATTTTTGGATGATTTATATAAACGCAAGAATGAAAACATAAAACAAATATTACGTAAATTGGTCTAATTTATTTTTAAATTCAGAATAAGTAATATCCGGATATTGGCCAGCAAAAGAATAAGTCAACAAACGTTTGTCTACTTTTTCTGAATAAAGCAAAGAATAATAATCAAACAAATGTGAATGTTTATTCACAATAGTAGATAACTTTTCATTTTCAGATGAAATAAGATGACTAAAAGTAGAAATCATTTTTTCAACATAATCATTATCAAAGCATTTTTTTTTGAATGAAAAATAGCATTCTATTTTATCTTGGGATTCGCATACATTGAAAGTTAATAATTGTCTAATTTGATTGGAAGAATTTTCATACAAATTAGATTCGAGTTTGGCGTCACCGAAACGATAAAATTTATCCGTGTTTTGATTAGAATATTCAAAATGTATACGTATATTTGGAAGGTTCGTGCATTTTAAATGATGGCATAAATATTCGAGTGAAATACGTTTATTTTTAATTTGCAATAAATTAGTAGCAAATAGTGAAATATAATCACTAACAGATGAATGCAAAATAGGGTCATCAAAAGAAAAAGGTAAAAGTACAACATCATTAAACAACCCAATGTTTTCTTGGTCGTAATTACCAAACAAAGTATCAATAGTAATTTCTTTATGATGTGTCATGATATAAAGTAATAAATGAAACGTGGCTGTAAAATAATCAAACAATGTTATTTGCAATGTAGCCAAACGTTGTCGAATGCGAGCAAGTAAATCGTTATTAATAACAAAGGGAATACGATGTTCATCGAAAGAAGAACAAATTTCCTTGACTTTAATGGGAAATTGGTTGGATGGAAACAAATTATTTTTCCAAAAATCTAGATGGGAACTATAAAGAGAAATAGAAACAGGTGAAATATGTTGGAGAAAAGGAATACGTTTTTCATACAACGATTGATAAATAGTAGATAGTTCTTTAAAAAAGATGAGAATAGTAAACCCATCAATAATAATATCACTAAACAAAAATATCATTTTATTGGCGTGTTGTAAATAAAGAACTTTCACCAATAGTTCATTTGAAATATCAAATGGTGTATTTTGAAATGTATATTCTATTTGTTGGATTGTTTCAGCATCTTTATGATTGTCTAATAAACAAGAAAACTTTTGTTTATTGTATGTTTTAACAAGTTTATCATTTTGAACCGAAACATTCATGGTTAATTCGGGATAGCGTAGAAACAAATAGTTCATGGATTTATTAAATAAAGTAATATCCAAGCCATTATTATTTCCATTATTATTGTTTCCATTGTTATTGTCATATTTCGCAATATTTATGTCGAAGCTCATATTATAAATTGGTTTATTTTTGTAATATAATTGTAGCAATGATATTCGCACTTGTGCTAGTGATAACATAAATATAAATATAAGTAATAAAATATATTTATATATCATTTACAAAAGAAAATAAAATAAAACAAAACAAAATAAAATAAAATAAAGCAAATATATATTTATTATGGAAATAATAAACAATGCAATAATAATATTCATTTTTTGCAGTAGTTATATATATTTTAATGCATTAACATTATTAAAACCATTTATGAAGGAACAACATATTAGAACTTTATTTAATATATGGAAAATAGTAGAATATGTAAATTATTTTGGATTTCATAAAAAAATAGAAATAAAAAATTATGATAAGATAATAACAGAAAAAAACAAATGGGGATTCATTATTTCTAATCATAAGAGCGTATTAGATAATATAATAATTATGATAATTATGAAAGACAACAAATTGCATTTTACTAATTTAAAAACAATAAGTAGATATTCAAAAAAAAACATGCAAAATGAAGTATTAAAAATATATAATATGGTATTAGTAAAAAAAAACTGGAATGATGATATAAATTATCTAAACAAAATGATATATAAATGGAAAAATGAAAATAGAAATCAACAAATAGCAATGTATCCTGAAGGAAGTATATTGACTGAAAAGACAGCAGCTACATACAATAATTTGCGCAATATTCATTGTGGTTTATTTAATTATATAGTAAATAAAATAATTAACGTAAAATATATTTATGATTTAACCATTATTTATAAAGTAAACAACCGAATATTGATAGGTGAAAAGGATATATTTTATAATTTTTTAACAAATCCAGAATTTAAAATAATAATTAATTTCGATAAATATGAAAAAAAAAATATATCAGAAGATTGGCTAGAAAAAATTTGGAAAAAAAAAGATGACTTTATAATGAATTATGCTGCTTGAAAATTTTTGTATATACATCATTGATACTATTTGCTTCACGCTCGATAGTGAATTTATTATTTACCTTATTTATACAATGTGCTTTCATCTCTGATAATTTTTCTTTATTTTTTATATAATATTCTATTTTGCTTACTAACTCGTTAACACTATAATCATTTAACATATGACCTGTTTTCCCCTCGTCTATCATTGAATCAAATGCTCCAGTATTTGAACAGATTACTGGAATACCACATGCCATAGATTCAATTGGCGTTAATCCAAATTCTTCATATCTAGGAACAGATATAGTTAAATTAGTATTTTCGTAAATATATTTGTGATATTCTTTATTTTTAACATAATCTATAAATCCAACAAATTTAATTTTAGCATGTAATTTGCTTTTACTTATTAATTCATCTAGTCCGCTTTTAAAAATGTAATTTCGCATATCTGTTTCACCCACAACTAGACCAATCACATTGTCATATTTTTGAGTTATTTCTATTAATGCTTTTACAAAAATATCAGTTCCTTTCTGTTTTCTAACTCTTCCAAATGTCGAAATTACAAACTTACCACTTAAATTTAAATGGTCTATATTACAGGCAGAATTTCTTACATTAAAATGTTTTTGATTTATTCCATGTGGAATTAAAGCTACAATGTTATTATGAAGTGGTGTTGGTATTTTATCTTTACATTTACTATCAGTTATGATGTAATAATCGACTAGTGAAATTATTTTTTGAGTGTGAAACGAGTATTCTGATATTTTAACTGATGTAAATACAATTTTCAATGGTATTCTTAAAATATATTTTAGAAAAAGAGAAAATATGATTTCATTATTTCTTCTAACGTGGATTATTCTAAATTTTTTGTTAGTAGGCAAATTATAACCATTGAATATAAAATCAATAAAATTTACATGTTTTTCACCGACATTTAATTTATTACCATATAATCCTATGTCAAATTTTTTAGATTGTTCTGGATATAGGTTTATTATTGTCGAAGTTACACCTGAATATTTTTTATGAATGTTAGTTATAATAATATCGGGTAAAAATCTGGCCTTTCTTTTTAAATAGTAATAACTACAAAATCCAGTAATGATTGAAGTAAAAGTATATAATATTGATTCATAAAGCATGTCTATAATTTAATATAAATATGTATTTATATTTTATTAAACTATTTATAGGTAAAAATAGTTAATTAATTAATGCTAACATATGATGATTTGAAAAATAATTTTTTCTTTATAACAGGACCAAATGTTATTGAAAGCGAAGAACAAATCATGTTTATGGCGGGACAATTAAAAGCAATATGCGAAAAACACAATCTATTGTTCGTTTTTAAAACATCCATTGATAAAGCAAATCGAAGTTCGCTATCATCTTATCGCGGATTAGGTTTTGAAGAAGGAATACGTATATTAAAAAAGGTAAAAGATACCTACAATATTCCAATCATTACGGACATCCATGAATCGTATCAAGCAGATCTACTGAAAGATGTGGTCGATATTATACAAATCCCTGCATTTTTATGTCGTCAAACAGATTTACTGGAAGCAGCAGCAAAAACACAAAAAATAATTCATGTTAAAAAAGGACAATTTTGTTCTTCACAACAAATGCATAAATGTAAAGAAAAAATAAATAGTTTTGGAAATAATAAGGTTCTTTTGTGTGAACGTGGCAGTTTTTTTGGTTACAATGATTTGATTGTAGATACGCGAAATCTTGTATGGTTAAAAAGTGATACAAATTTAGTAACCATGGATATAACGCATTGTTTGCAACAACCATCGCAGCAAAAAGAAAATGGATTAATAGAATCAGGTGGGTTACGTGAAATGATACCTTACATGGCAAAAATAGCCATGTCGATGGATGTAAATGGAATTTTCATGGAAGTACATAATGAGCCGGATGCTAGTAAATGCGACGCACCAACACAATGGCCATTGAATAAAATCGAAGAAATTATAGAGCTGAAAAACAAGTATTATCACAAAGATAAAACAAGTGAACAACAACAAAAAGAAATACACCCGAAAATAGTATGTTGTATACCAGCACGTTTACAATCTTCGCGATTACCAAAAAAATTGTTAAAAACAATAAATGGAAAATCGATTTTGGAACATGTATACAATAATGTAAAACAATCCAAATATATTGACCAAATCGAATTTTTAACAGATAGTGAAGAAATAAAATCAAATGTCGGAAACTTTCATGCAAATTGCACAATTATTAGTGAAGAATGTATCAATGGAACAGACCGCATTATAAAATATTTGTCTTCACAAACCAAACAATATGATACAAACAACACGATTATTGTAAATGTGCAAGGTGATGAACCATTTATAAATCATAATCATATTGATAGTGCAATCGAAAATTATTTGCAAATAAAAAAAGACAAAACAAAAGAATCGAACAAAATAGTATGTTCGACGCTTTATTATAAAACAAATAAGATGGAAGAAATAAATAGTCCAAATCGTGGTAAATGTGTATTGGATAAAGATTCAAATATCATGTATTGTTCGCGTAGTCCAATACCGGTAAATAAAAACGGACAAATTATAGAAGATTACGAATACAAAGTACATATTGGTATATTTGTGTATGATTTACATTTTTTGATGGAGCATTATGCGAATGAAAATACTCCATTGCAATTATGTCAAGATATAGAATGGTTGAAAATAATGGAAAAAGGATATAAAATAAATGCAGTAGAAATAAAAGAACATGAAATAGGCATCGATACCATGGAAGATTATATTTATTTGAAAACCAAATATGAAAAAACACCCTCACTATTACAATGATTGCAAACAATCTATAATACCAATCAGTTTGTTATTTTCCAAAACAGGAATATATTTTAAATTTATATTGCAATCTTTTATAAATTTATTTACATCTGTTTCATAATAATATTGTGTGTTCATATCTTCTTTATGAATAATATGCAAACGTTCGTTATGAATTAATAATCTGCGAATATCTCCATCACTAATAATACCAATTAATTCATCTTTTTCGTTGACAAAGAATAAACATCCAATCGAATATTTTGTCATTTCCAAGCACACATCACGTAAATAAATATTTTCAGAATACACCAATTTTGGGAAATCATGAGTTAAATGGTCGCCTATTTTTTTGAGTGAACTACCAATACTTCCATGATAATGATTAATGGCGTAATCCTCTGAACGAATATTTGCGGACAACATGGAAACAACAATATTGAAAAAAAGCATAAAACTGATGCAACTATTGGTGGGAACATGACTATTAAAAATATGTAATTCATTTTGAAAAGGTAAACTAATATGTTTATTGCATATATCTTTTAATTTACAATCTGCATGATTGGTAATGGATATGCAAAAACATTTCTTTTGTTGAATGTGAGTAATTTTACTAATAATTTCTTCGGTGTTCCCACTTTTACTTAAAAATATAACAGCATCATTTTCGTCAATGGTACCTATATCACCATGTAAACTATTCAATATATTCAAATGAAATGCCTTAATACCAATAGATTTAAGTAAACATACAACATGTTGACATAATGTATCAGATTTACCAACACCGGTAAAATAAACATGGTCATATTTTGGAATAGCTTCAGTTAAATATAAGATATCATGGTAATGTAAAGACATATTTTTCAATTGAAAGGTGGTTTCATTTTCACTTTGACGAATAAGTTGTTGTATAATGGCTAGTTGGTTTGTATTTTTGTTTTTGATTGCGTTCATGTTTGATTCTATAATTTAAATGATAACATATTTATAAATCATTTACACTTTTGAAATATACCAATGTAATTAAGAATAAAAATAAATAAATTATTAATCAACAATGGAATATGATAAATAATTATCCAAACTAACTGAATACCCCTTATACTGCCTGTTGGGTAGATATTTGGATTATATATCGTTCTTGGGATATATTTAAATTCGATACTATTAAAACGTTGAATGTATAAATCTATATTCGTATCATGATAATTAATATAATCTAATAATACACATCTTAACAACTTTGCAAAGTTCCATTCCTGAATTATTGTTTTTAAATCTTCATTAAAAAATAACGAAGGTCGGTCTATAATTGTTCTCGAATGCAAGCCATCACAAATAAATAAATTTAGTGTTTTATATTCATCGCTTTGAACAATTATATTATGTGTAGCGACATCGTTGACAAATATTTCTTCATTAATTAAAATATTTGCTAGTTCAATTGTTTTTCTTATTAAATTGTCGGTGACACCATATTTTATAATAAATTGTCGTAATGTTAAACTCACTTTATGATGTTCGTTTATGTTTTTTATTAATTCATAAACCATACCTTTACCTAAATTGGTATCTACAAAACCATACATTTTTGTATAGTATTTAAAATTAGGATATCGATTTAAAGTTCTATATTCATCTTTTATCCTTTCCATCGTTTTTTTTTCTTTGGGAATTTTTATACATTTATTGCAATCGAATGGATGAAAATAAACAAACTTCTCGCTTCCTTCCGTGAAATAATCTTTATTATCTAAATTAATAATCTGCATAGTAATAATTACTAATATATAATTTAAATGATAACATATTTATAAATCATTTAAATGAATAATTAAAATGGAAATTGGAATTTCAACAATGATAATATATACCACATACTTACGTTGTCAGTCATCTAATTGTTTTTGTATGCAATTAAAAACGTCATTCACATAGATTAGGTATAAATTCAATACAATTCTATATTTATTTTCGGAACCCTTTTTTAAAACCTTTGGGCGTAATTTGTTGTTGGCTTTTTGTTCCCGTGCGTCAGGGTTTTATTCTTTTAGTATGACCATAATTGCGCTGATTTTTTGGAATATATTCATTGTTTTGGTTATGCTGTTTATTTTCATTTACGTTTACGTCGTCTACATCACAATCCAAAAAATCTTCTAACCTTGCGCGGCGCATGGTTGACACATTTTGAGAAGGTTGTGATACATCTACTGGTTGTTGTGGCATTAATATATATTTATACATCCACACATTTTTAATACGTTTACCATTCTACTTTATAAATCAAATGTTTGTAGGTGTATTTAATAAAAAAAAAGGTCTGAAATAGGTATTGGAACGAGGCATACAAAAAAGACAAAAATATATATTTTAATTTGCGTTGTTTGTAATGAAAAAATAGGCAAGCTTCACACAATATAATGCACGATTGTACATGTAGGACATAATTACTAGTTTTAGTTAATAATGTAAATAAGGAAAACAATGGAAAAAGAAAAAAGATGTTGATGATTATATCAAATACATTTTGTGGATAAAACATCATACGATTATATAAATCGCCATAATTCCAGCGAAATTTTTGCCGCATTAAATGGGACCAACGTTCAGGTAAATCATCATAAATAATAATAGATGGGTCTTGATAAATAGTGATTTGTTTTTGTTTTAATTTCAATGTAAGATTTAAATCTTCAGTGATGGTTTCCCATTTGTCAATGTATTTTTGTTCAATAAAATATCCATTATTTAAACATGGTTCATTAAAAACAAAAAGAAAGTTTCTGTATTCTTTTTCAAGATTAGAATAATAATGAAAAAGGTTAAATTTGTTATATATTTTGGATACATTATGCAAATTTAAAGCTTGAATCGAATAATGTTGAAACCGATTCTTTACCTTTTCAAAACAATTAATACTGATAGTAGAATCTCCGTTAATAACACCAATATGTGTGGTATTTTTATGAATATGTTTCAGACCTTGATTCAAAACATCACAAACCAAATGTTGTTTTTCCAATGTAATAATTTTATATTCGTATTTCTTTTGATAATTTTGTAGTATAGCTAATGAATTATCATTGCTATTGTCGTTAATAAAAACAATGTGTATATCTTCAAGATTGTTTGCATAAATCGACATTATTATTTTTTCCAAATTATGTTCTTCATTATAAACTGGAATTAATATGGTAAAAACATTCTTTTTATTATTTTTTTCGTCAAGTGGAAGTAAACGATGAATGAATGGTGTTTTTTTAAAAAAGCAAACATCAATAGTAAAAAAAACAAAAAATAAGGCAAACAACAATGCAAAATAAATGTTATAAAATGTATAAAATAATAGTAAATGACAAGCAAATAATATCATTAAAATAGATAAGATTAAAATTATAAATGAATAACGTTTAATAGAAAATAGAACAAACACAAATTTATGAATGAATTTTGATATAACATTCTTTGTTGTATGTTCGAAGAATATACTTTAAATTTGTCGCATCTTGAAATATAGGTTTAACCTGGGACGAATATCTAGATATAATTTTATATTTATCTTCTGGTATAGCATAATACGAATAAGTAGTAAATTTCGTTTTATCATCACCATTGCATTGAAAACATCCAGCAAGCGAATCCCATAATATATTAAAAATGCGAAATAAAAATGGTGTGGATGAATACATAGGACAAACATAATGGTTATACATATCACTGCAATGAATAGTGTCGCTTTGTTTCAAACCCAACTGGTTTAATCGTGTTTGTACGTTTAGGTTAAGAGTGCAATAAGGATAATCGTAATAAAAAAAGGTTTTGTTTGCATCAAAAATTTCCTTACATATATTGTGTGTTAAAATATGGTCGTAATGCTTACCAATTCCCAAAGGACAATAGATAGCAGAAATTTCATAAGTATTGTGTAAATTATGAAACGTATCATAAATTGGTTCTTCGATATTAGTTAATTTGTTACGAAATATTTGGTCGGGTAAATCCAAATAAAGTATTTTTATTCGAATATGCATATTCATTTCTTCTATTTTTTTGATGGCACTTAAATCTTCTTTTTTACGCGTTTTCATATCAGCGTACAAAGCATAATGTCCTTGATAATCATTATCCACTTCGCGGGTAAATAACGTAGCAATAATAACATCACCATAATGATTACAAAGAAACGAACTCATTGAATATAAAGCATCGTCTAAATGTGGTGATAAAATCAAACTATACATGTAAATAGTAATAATTTAATCATTAAGTATTTCACATATACATATTAAAATATGTTCTCTATTTAAAAAACGAAATATTCGATTATGAAAAGGAGTTCCATCCAAGTAAGGAACTAAATTGACATTGCACATATCATCGTCCAAACCAGTGCCTAGAAATTTTCCATAAGCTTCTTTTGCTGTCCAAATTTTGGAGAAATTGTCTTTATTTGTACAGAATTCTCTTTCTTGTGAAGAGAAAAACATGCAATCAAACGAGGAAACGCGCAAATGATTGATGTTCAATATATCGATTCCAACACATTGGTTGTTATTGTAATACAATGCAATATCATCTTTATGATGTGAAATATTGAATTCGTACACATCGCCATTATTGTTATCGTGTAAATAAGGTTTGCCATATTCATGGTACAAAATAGAATAATTATCCAAGGACAAACGATTCGCCAAATAACTTTTCAAACAATAGCTAAGTTTCATCATTTTTTTAGGTTTATCAATTAATAACGAGTTATATTTATTTTGCAAATCTT
>JGI20154J14316_10001013_pt1 | contig 25302 bp, 23 predicted proteins | sample COG_04_FD_14316 | JGI IMG/M metagenome (IMG submission 14316)
AGTATATCTTCTTCGTCTTCTATACCAACACTCAAACGAATTAATGCATCTGTAATTCCTATTTTTAAACGCTCTTTTTCTGGTATAGAAGCGTGTGACATTGTTACTGGATGATTCACTAAACTTTCTACACCACCTAAAGACTCTGCCAATGTAAAAATATTTGTGTTTTTTAAAAATTTAAAAGTTGCTTCTTTACTATCGTCTTTTAAACGAAATGAAACCATACCTCCAAAATCTTTCATTTGCTTTTTAGCAACTGCATAACTCGGATGATCTTCTAAACCCGGATAATAAACAGCACCAACTTTAGGATGCTTTTTTAAGAAATTAGCAACCGCTCGTCCGTTTTCACAATGACGTTGCATTCTAATATGTAATGTTTTTATACCTCTTAAAGCTAAAAAAGAATCCATTGGGCTCGCAATTGCCCCTGCAGCAAACTGAATAAAATGGACTTCTTTTGCTAAGTTTGCATCTTTTACAATTAATGCACCCATTACTAAATCTGAATGACCTCCTAAATATTTTGTTGCAGAATGCATTACAATATCTGCACCTAAATCTAAGGGTCTTTGCAAATAGGGTGTTGCAAATGTATTATCTACTGCAATTAAAACAGTATCATTTACCCCTTTTACAGCACAACAAATTGCTTTAATATCTGCAATTTTCATTAACGGATTCGTAGGTGTTTCTATCCAAACTAATTTCGTTTTCTCTGTAATTACATGTGTTACATTCGAAACATCATCCATATCTACATATGTAAATTCTAATCCGTATTTCTCAAACAACCCTGTAAACATTCTATATGTCCCGCCATACAAATCATCTCCAGCAATTACCTCGTCTCCTGGCTTTAATGTTCTTAAAACACAATCTATAGCAGCCATACCAGATGAAAACGCAAAACCATGTGTTCCGTTTTCTATTGCTGCAAAACTATTTTCTAATGCAGTTCTTGTTGGGTTTTCTCCTCTTGAATACTCATATTCTTGCGGTTCTCCCGGCCTAGAATGTGCATAGGTAGAAGTCATAAAAACAGGCGGCATTATAGCACCTGTTGTAGCCTCTGGCTTTTGACCTCCGTGAATGGTTTTGGTATTAAATTTCATTTATTAGACTGTTTTTAACGCTTTAGAAACTCTGCAAATAGAACCTCTTGCTCAATTTAAAATAACCGCAATTGACAAACAAAGTTCTCTTAAATTAAAGTAAAATATTTTTTTGAGGAACTAATAAAAAGAGATTTTATAAAAACTTCTTAATAGCTCTTATTATTCCGTAATGAATGCCCTCGTGAAAATTGTTAAAAATAATGGCTGTTTCTATACTATCTAATACCAAACCGGTACTTGTTGGGTATGCGCTAAAATTCTCAAAAATACCGGCTTCAAAATCTTCTTGCAACACATCTGGCAAGCCCGATAATAAATCCTTTACTTCTTCAAACTCCTCTTCTGTAAAGTTTTTTGTTGGTACGGTTCCTTTTTTATGTGAGGCAATTAATTCATCTGGACATAAACAATCTAAATTTGATAACTTATAATGCAATAATTGCTGTGTTACTACTAAATGGGCTACATTCCAGGCAATATTATTTTTAAAACCTGTTGGAATTGCATGGATTTGGTCTAAAGTTAAATCCTCTAGTTCTTTTATTACTAAATCTCTAGATATTCTTAAAACATCGAATTGTGTATTCATTTTTATGATTATTTTTGATGAAACAAATATAATTGATTCAAATGAAAAAAGTCTATTTTTTACAAACTTGTGATACTTGTAAGCGCATTTTAAAGGAAGTAAATACTGACGGTTTTGAACTACAAGAGATAAAATCGAATCCTATAAATGCAACACAATTAGCAGAAATGTATGCGCTTTCTGGTAGTTATGAAAACCTCTTTAATAAACGTGCACGACTCTGCAAGTCTCTAAATCTAAAAAGTAAAACTATTTCTGAAACGAATTATAAACAATATCTATTGGATGAATATACTTTTTTGAAACGTCCTGTTTTTATTGTTGATAATGAAATTTTTATAGGAAATAATAAGAGTGTTGTGGAAGAATTGAGGCTTAAACTTAGGTGATTTTTGCTATGAAATCTAGAGTAAATATTCTTTATAGTTTAGTTTGAATCTCTACTATTGATCTAAATGAGGCCATCTAACAAAAATTTATTTGACTCTTTACTTTACAGCAATCAATTAACGAATCTTAAAAAAAACAACATATAAACCTCCTCTAAATTTTATTTTTGTAATTTTAATGTCTAAATTTGAAATGTATGTTTTCTAAAAAAGCTAATGATGTCTTTAAAGATGCCATTAACACATATAAAAGGAATGAAGCGGTAGCACAAAAATGTAAAAATCCTTTTGATAAAAAAGTAAGTCTTATCGATTTTCTTTTGTTTGAAAAATGTTGGATAGATGCAGTCCAGTGGACGTACGAAGATATTATTAGAGATCCTTATATAAATGCAGAAGATGCCCTAGTTTTAAAAAGAAAAATTGACTCATCTAACCAAGTTAGAACAGATACTGTGGAGTATATTGATAGTTATTTTTTAGATAAATACAAAAAAATTCCTGTTTCTAAGGATGCCAAAATCAACACTGAAAGTCCTGCTTGGGCCTTAGATAGATTATCTATTTTAGCCTTAAAAATCTATCATATGCATTTAGAAACTATAAGAAAAGACGCTTCAGGAACTCATAAATCAGACTGTCTTAAAAAGTTAGCAATTCTGCTAGAACAACGTAAAGATTTATCTACTGCACTTGATGATTTGTTGCAAGATATAACACTAGGAAAAAAATACATGAAAGTTTACAAACAAATGAAAATGTATAACGATGAGGTTTTAAACCCTGTTTTAAGAGCTTCTAAATAATTTTTTTTGTCTGATTTTAAAAGCCACCTTTTAGTAATTCGTCTTTCCGCCATGGGAGATGTTGCTATTTTAGCTACAATTTTAAACGCCTTATTGGAACAAAATAAAGGGATAAAAATTACGGTTTTAACCCAAAAAAAATTTAGCCCTATATTTAAAGGCTTGAAAAATACTACGGTACATTCTGTTGAAACAAAAACAAAACACAAAGGTTTTTTTGGCATTTTTAAATTATATAAAGAACTTAAAAAGCAAAATTTTACCGCAATTGCAGATGTTCATAATGTATTAAGAAGTACTATTTTAAAAATTTTATTTTTAGGAAAAACATTCGTACAAATTGATAAAGGAAGAAAAGAAAAACTTAATTTCGAAGAGATACTTTGCACAACTTAAAACATCTCATGAGAGATATGCAGAAGTTTTTAGAAAACTAGGTTTTACCATCAATTTATCAAATCCTAAGCTTCCGAATAAAGCAATTTTGCCCTATAAAGTTAAAAAGTTTTTTCCAGATTTAAAGCATAAAAAAATTATTGGTATTGCTCCTTTTGCAGCGCACAAGAGTAAAATGTATCCTCTAGAAAAAATGAAAATTGTAATCGAACGACTCTCTGAAAATCATATTGTCTTATTGTTTGGTGGTAAAAATGAAATACCCATACTAAATTCTTTTGAAAAGAATTCTAATATACTTTCCGTTGCTAGTAAATTAACTTTTTCTGAAGAATTAGAAACTATTTCTAATCTAGATTGTATGCTTTCTATGGATTCTGGAAATGGCCATCTAGCTGCAATATTTGGAGTTAAAGTAATTACAATTTGGGGTGTTACACACCCTTTCACAGGTTTTGCTCCATTTTATCAACCCAAAGAATATGCCCTACTTCCAGATTTAGAAAAATTTCCAAAAATACCTACTTCCATTTATGGGAATAAATACCCTGAAACGTATTTAAATGCTGCAGGAAGTATTACTATAGAAAAAATAATCACTAAAATTGAAAGTATTCTTTAAACAAATCTGCGTTCAATACTATTTAAAATAGTTCATGTATTAGCAGTTTCAGAGTAGCCTTTTTAAATTTCTAACCTCAAGTCATTACTTAATACTTAGATATAATATGCAGTCATAGAGTAACTCTAATTACTTCACTATTATTTTGATAATTCCCCCAGTTTCTAGTTGATAATTCATATACTCTTCTTATTTTTTTCAAGCCAAGTGCGGGTTCTTAGTTCTGCATTTTCTCGAATGTCTTGCCAAAAAAGATTAATATCTCCAACATGATAATTTTTAATAAGAGACATGAATAAACGCATAGGAAATATAGGATTTGTACTCCAAACCAAACCATCTGTAATTTCTACTTTTAAGGCTCTTTTGTATATTTTTTTATTTGAATACAAAAAACCTTTATGTTGATATAACTCTGTGGTTTTTGCAGTATCCCAAGTAACAGGATTGGAGGTTATACTACCTTTAAATATATCTTTTTTCTTTGGATAACTCCCTTTTTTAAAAGTATTCCAACCCAAAACACCGCCTATTTCATTAGGATTTATCATTGGTTTTATCGTTTTAAATAAATCAGGCTTCATCACAGTGCCTACAACATATGCTGCAATTAACTTTTGCTGTAAAGGCTTATCATCAAAAAAGTCCCGTAATAAAAATTTAGTATGCGTAGAGCCTTGACTATGGCTTGCAATAATAATTGGTCTTCCATTATTATACTTTTTTAGGTATACTTCAAAGGCTTTTTTAACATCCGAATACGCGAGTAGCAAAGCTTTTCTTCCTCCTTTTTCTAACATACTGTATGATCTTAAATGTGCCTGCCTATAATAAGGTACATACAATTTACCCGAAGTTATAAAAGCTGAAGCTTGAAATAAAACTACTTTATTTAAAACTTTATATTGTTGTTCTAAATCTGCTATTGGCGCATTCCAACGCAAATCTTCTTTAGAAGTATTTAATGTTGGATACACATAAAAAACATCTGCTTTTAAAGAGTCTATTGACTTAGTTTCAAATTCTTTTAAGTCTACTGAATAAGTAGATGGTAAGACTGCCCAATTTTCTTCACTAAAGTAGTTTGGAGCTTCGGGCACCTCTTTATTTTGGAATTCTTGCACTTTAATTACAGCCTTGCAACTAAATAAAAACACTAAAACTATAAAACAACCTATTTTTTTTATCATGTCAAATAAATATCGATTAGACGTTCTGCTTCTTTTTTTGCACTCCAATTTTCTAAAATTTCTTGTCTTGCTTGGATTCCTAAAAGTGGTACTTTATTGTGTATAGACTTTTCTAGAAGCATTGCTAGTGCGTTACTATTTCCTGCTTCAAATAGATAACCATTTTCACCATGGGTAATTAATGAAGAGTGCACCCCTACATTTTTTGTTGCAATTACAGCACAACCACAAGACATTGCTTCTGCTGTTACTAAAGAGAAGCCTTCGGAATAACTTGGTACTACCGCAATTTTAGAGGCTTGGTAAAAAGAAATAATATCTAGAGTTTCATCTCTAAAAAAAACTTGATTTTCTATAAAATGATTTTTAGCAATTGCTTTTAACTCTGTTAGAAAATTAGGCTTATCTACTTTACCCACAATTACCAATGCCCAATTTTGGTGTTCTCTTAAAACTTTTGCAGCATTTAAAAGATTAAGGTGTCCTTTTGCTTTGCGAACTCTTCCAGCGCACAAAATAATATTTTCTTGAGGGATGTTTTTTAATTGAATATTTTCTTTTGGCTTAAATAGCTCAACATTTACTCCATGTCCAACAATTGTATTTTCAATTCCTAGTTTTTCACTCATACTTTTAACAAGAGTAATCACCTTATCAGATTTTTTTAGCAATTTCATAGTTAAACCAGATGGAATAGTTTCTGCATGCCGAGTTGCAATCAACTTAAATTTTGCACCTAAAAACCGAAAAAAAAGCATGCGCATAATCTCGTTATTACGATGACAATGTACCACAACTTCTCTATCAGAAAATAATAAATTTTTTAAATTTTTTATAGAAATATGTTTCCCTTTTGCGCCATAACCAAATAGATACGTTTCAAATTTAGTGTCAAAAAAAGGCAAAACATTTTCTATACTTCGGGTAACCCCTGTTCTGCGTTTGTGAAAATGAGTATGAATTAAGATAGGTTTCAATGGCAATATTTTTATGCGAATCTTTTTTCTATAATTGTTATTAGACGATTTTCTAACTCTTCTTTTTCAGACCAATTATAATCTGGCTTTACCATTTTAGTGATAAATTTTTTCGCTTCTTTTTCTGTTTTAAAGGTATTTAACTGAGATATTACCCTATTAAAGTCTTCTTGGCTACCTTCAAACAAATTCTTAACAAATACAATTCTATCGTTTAAACCAATCTGAATATTGGTCTGTAATTTATCATTTAAAGATGAAGGTTTTAAAGGCTCAAATAAATCAGCAATTATATCTACAGGAATAGTATCGTCTAACTCTTCCTCTAAGGTTAAATCTTTAAGCTCTTGAATATCTTCTGAAGGGTCTTCAATTTTTTCTATTTCTGCTTCTCCAAAAATTAAACTTTCTAAATCATTAAAAGGTTGCTCTGTTTCAGTTGCTTCCTTAACTTCCAGAAATTCTTTTGTTTCATCTATACTTTGATCTTCAATTTCTTCAAGATTTTTTTCTTCATTAGAAAAATTATCTTCAATGTCTACATTGGTTTTTTCCTTTTCAACATCTAAAAGAACTTCTTTAAAATCTTCTTCAATCACTTCTACCTTGTTAGCCTCATCTACCTCCTTAGAAATTTGGTCTTTAACTTTGTAAGCCTCTTCAACCTTTAAAATAAGCTCTTCTTTTTTCACCTGTATCCCTGGCGTTGTATTCACATACTCTTCAACAAATGCTAGAACAGATAATTTTTCATAAATTTCGTACGCCTTTTGTTTCAATAAGAAGACATTCTCTTTATTTTTCATCTGTAAAATGCTGTGCGCTAAACTAATTAAATCGCTTTCAAGTTTTTTGTGCATAAGTTGTAAGTTGAGGTTGTTTTTTATTCGTAAATTTTAATAAATTTGTTAATTATCAAAGTAAAGCAAAATTTAAATCTCTAAAGCCTAAAATTACAAAATGTTTCTCGAAAATACAGTAAATCATACAGAACAATTTGGTTGGATCGAAGTAATCTGTGGCTCCATGTTTTCTGGCAAGACAGAAGAATTAATAAGACGCCTAAAACGTGCACAATTTGCAAAGCAAAGTGTAGAGATTTTTAAACCTTCTCTAGACACGCGTTATGATAATGATGAAGTTGTATCTCATAATGACAACAGAATCCGTTCTACACCTGTGCCGGTGTCTTCTAATATTTTGTTATTAGCTAATGATGTAGATGTTGTTGGTATTGATGAAGCACAGTTTTTTGATGATGAAATTGTAGCGGTTTGCAACGACTTGGCAAATAGAGGTGTTCGAGTAATAGTAGCAGGTTTAGATATGGATTTTAAAGGAAATCCTTTTGGACCAATGCCTGCACTTATGGCCACTGCAGAGTATGTTACAAAAGTACACGCAGTTTGCACCCACACTGGGAACTTAGCACACTATAGTTTTAGAAAAGCACAAAATGATAACATTGTAATGCTAGGTGAAATAGAAGAATATGAGCCTTTGAGCAGAGCTGCATATTATAAAGCTTTGCAGAAACAAAAAGTAGACGGTTTTTCTACTGAACAAACTAAATCTAATAAAAATAAAACTGAATAACAATTTGCATAACAATGAATAATCATGTTACTGTTTTAGAGATTGATGGAAGTGCTTTAATGCATAATTTAAATTATTTTAAACAAAAACTGCAGCCAGAAACAAAAATTCTAGCGGTTGTAAAAGCGTTTGGTTATGGAAGTGATGGCGTACAAGTTGCAAAGTTTTTAGAAGACAAAGTCGCTTACTTTGCTGTTGCTTATGCGCATGAAGGCATTGCTTTGCGTGAAGCAGGCGTTCAAACTCCTATTTTAGTTTTACACCCACACCTGCAAAATTTACAAGCTATTGTAGATTATAGATTAGAACCTGCCTTATATAATTTTAATATTTTTTATGCTTTTTTAAAACTTGCATCCAATGCTTCATTAAAAAATTACCCTGTGCATCTAAAATTTAATACAGGTTTAAATAGATTGGGATTTTGCCATACAGATACTCCAAAAATTTTAACCAATATAAAAGAAACAAATAATATAAAAGTGCAATCTCTTTTCTCTCATTTAGCAGCTAGTGAAGATTTAAATGAAAATAATTTCAACATCAATCAAATTAATAATTTCACAGCCATTGCAAAACACTTCTATAAACATTTAGGATATGAACCAATATTACATATTTTAAATACTTCTGGTGTTATAAATTACCCAAAAGCACAATTTGATATGGTAAGAATTGGTATTGGTTTATATGGCTTTGGAAATGATGACAATGAAACCGCACAATTAAAAAACACTCATAATTTAAAATCTATTATTTCTCAAATTCATAAAATTGAACCGGGAGATACTGTGGGCTATAACAGAGCATTTATAGCTAAAAAGGCTATAAAAACCGCAACAATTCCAGTTGGGCATGCAGATGGTTTGTCAAGAAAATTAGGAAATAAAAAAGGTTTTGTACTTATAAACAATCAGAAAGCTGAAATTGTTGGTAATGTCTGCATGGATATGATTATGGTAAACGTAACCAAGATTAATTGCAAGGAAGGTGACGAAGTAACCCTCTTTAATAGCCAAAAAATGATACAAAATATATCTGATATCTCAGAAACTATTGTTTATGAGACCTTAACAGCTATTTCTCCGCGTGTAAAAAAAATATTAAAAGAATAATTTTTATTTCATTTAAAACGAACCTATAACAAGAAAAAAAATCTCAAAAAATCGAGACAAAAATTACTAGTTGTAGCGAATATTTAACTCAAAAAATCAGAAACTTCCCTATAAAATTGTATCGGGTTTTCTGCATGTAACCAATGACCTGCATTTTTAATTTCAATTATTTTAGAATTGGTAAAATGTGCTGAAATTATTGCTTCTTCTTTCTCGGTAATGTATTCTGAATTCTCACCTTTTAAAAATAAAGTGGTCTTTTCATAAATAGTAAAAGGTGGCAAGGCCTCCCCTATTTTTGCGTTATTTTCTGTGAGTGCTTCTAAATTAAAACGAAAAGCTAATTGTCCTTTTTCTTTCCAGTAAACATTTTTCAACAAAAACTGACGCACCCCTAATTCTGGAATTAAATCAGTTAATTTCTTATCTACTTTACCCCTAGAATTATCTACTGAAAAATCTATAGAATTTAAACCGGCTAAAATTGCATTATGATGCGGTTGGTATTCTCTTGGAGAAATATCTACAATAATTAATTTCTCAACCAATTCAGGGTACATTACTGCAAACAACATTGCTGTTTTACCCCCCATAGAATGCCCAATTATATATACGCGTTCTAATTGATGGTATTTAATATAATGAAACAAATCCTCCACTAAAACGGCATAATCAAAAGTATCTTCATGAAAACTACGCCCATGATTTCTTTGATCTATTAAATGGACTTCGTACTCTTCAGAGAACTGATTTCCTAATGTTTTCCAATTATCCGACATTCCGAAATAACCATGCAAGATTAATAACGAAATTCCTTTACCTTTTATAGTGGAATGTAATATTGGGTTTTGAGACATTTTTTTACTGTTATTATCGCTGCTTGTTAGATAGATGTTTTCAGAAAAAAACGCAGCATTGTACTACTGTTTTCTATACTTACTTCCAGCTAAAACTTTATAATCCTAATGATAACTGAAACCTACTTCAATCGATGCAAATACATATTTATTACATTTTCTAAACCTAAATACAAACTTTCTGCAATTAAGGCGTGACCAATTGAAACTTCTGCTAAATTAGGAATGTTCTGTTTAAAAAATTTAATATTTTCTAAGCTTAAGTCATGTCCTGCGTTAATACCTAAGCCCAATTTGTTTGCTAAAACTGCCGCCTCTGTATATGGTTTTATGGCCTCTTTATTTCCTAAATGAAACTGAGATGCAAATTCTTCTGTATATAATTCTATTCTGTCTGCACCTGTTTCTGCTGCAGCCTCAATTAGTTTAAAATCTGTATCTATAAAAATAGAAGTTCTAATTCCGTTTTGTTTAAATTCTTGAATTACTTCCTTTAAAAAAGATTGATGTCTTACAGTATCCCAGCCGGCATTGGAAGTAATTGCATGAATAGAATCTGGTACTAAAGTAACTTGTGTAGGTTTCGTTTCTATAACTAAATCTATAAAAGACTTAATTGGGTTTCCTTCAATATTAAATTCTGTCTTTACAACAGCTACTAAATCTCTAGCGTCTTGGTATTTAATGTGTCTTTCATCTGGTCTTGGATGAATAGTAATTCCTTGGCCACCAAAACTCTCTATATCTGCAGCAACTTTTAGTAAATTTGGCACATCACCCCCNCGAGAGTTTCGTAAAGTTGCTATTTTATTAATATTTACGCTTAACTTTGTCATTGTCTAAAATTAGAGTACAAAGATAAATTATTAAATCATTTTATCCTATATTCGTAGAGCATGAATATTACAGATTACATACTAAATGAAATAAAACCATTGCATTTAAAAGGCAGTGTAAAAACAGCTAAAAAAATGTTTAACAATTTTCCTATTACACATTTTTGTATGGTGGAAAACGACATGCTTTTAGGTTGTTTTGCGCAAGAAGATATTCAAACTATAGAAAATAATGATGATTCCTTAGCTGCATATAAACACTTGTTAAATTCTTTTTTTACAGATGAAAATGCAACTGTCTTGGAACTTTTAAAAATTTTTGCAGATAATGATACTACTATTATACCCGTTCTAAATAAAGAAAAAAAATACCTAGGTTATTACGATTTGTGTGATGTTTTAGACGTTTTTTCTACGAGTCCGTTTATAGCTGAAAATAGCGAAACAGTAATCATAGAAAAACTAGAGAGTGATTTTTCTATGGCTGAAGTATCTCAAATTATAGAATCTAATGGTGGTAAACTATTAGGGATGTATGTTTCAGAAAAAAAACAAAATTTGGTTCAAATTACACTTAAAATAAGTTCAGAAGATATTCATGAAATTATGCATGCTTGCAGAAGGTATGATTATAAGATAATTTCTACACATGAAAATGATGTGTATTTAGAAGATTTAAAGAATAGGTCTGATTATTTGCAAAAATATTTAGAAATGTAACAATATCAATTAGTTTATGATTATGTATTTAAAAAAAATGAATTAACAATGAAAAAAGTAGCAGTTTATGGACAATCTTATTCGATTTCAGCCGAAAAAGAAATTCAAATTCTTTTGGAGATTTTAGAAGAAAATAATATTGTTTGTTTCATCGAAAGTAAATTTTATGATTTATTAGTCGAAGGAGATATTCTAAACAAAAAATATCCAACGTTTTCTCATTTTAATGATTTAAATAACTCTTTTGATTTAATGTTTACATTAGGCGGAGATGGCACAATTCTGAGAGCTGTTACCTACATAAGACATCTAGGAATACCAATGTTGGGCATAAATACAGGTAGGTTAGGTTTTCTAGCAACTATAAATAAAAAGGCCATAAAAGAAAGTGTAACCCTTATTTTAAATGGAGCATATTCTTTGCAAGAAAGAACACTTTTATCTGTAAAAACTTCACCAGCAACAGAAAAGTTTTCTGAAATTAATTTTGCTCTAAACGAAGTAACAATTGCAAGAAAGAACACCACCTCTATGATTGGTATAACCACTAATTTAAACCATGAGTATTTAACAAATTACTGGGCAGATGGTTTAATAATTGCTACCCCAACCGGTTCTACTGGTTATTCTCTCAGCTGCAATGGTCCAGTAGTTTCTCCAGATTCTAAAAACTTAGTTATAACGCCAATTGCCCCGCACAATTTAACCGCCAGATCTATGGTTATTTCAGATGAAACTTCTATTCAATTAGAAGTAGATTCTAGAGAAAAAGAATTTTTAATTTCATTAGACTCTAGAATCGCTTCTGTTGCAAAAAATACTAAAGTTTTTATAGAGAAGGCCCCTTTTACCATCAAGAGTATTATACCTAATAATCAGTCTTTTTTACAAACATTACGCAGCAAGTTGCTTTGGGGAGAAGATACTAGAAATGAAACCAATCTTTAAGCACTACCAAACAATAAAAAAGCAAAAAACTTGTTATTCAAAAAAGACTGGGTATTAACTTTATAAAGCAAATTGTAATTCTTATATTTGCTCGCTATTTTCTATAATGAGAAGAAGTATTTTATTTATTATTTGTCTTTATTTTTGCTCAACTATGTTTGGCCAAGAGTATGAAATTGGAGTTGCTTTAGGAGGTACAAACTATGTTGGTGATATTGGTAGTACAAGCTACATCAATCCAAATAAACTTGCAGGTACAGTGTTTTTTAAATACAATTACAACCCTAGAGTTGCATTAAAAGCTACATATAGTTATTTACCAATAGCAGGAGATGACGCAAAAGCAGGTAGTGATTTTAGAAATAATAGAGCGTTAGGTTTTTCGAATACCATAAATGAAGTTGCTTTAGGATTAGAGTTTAATTTTTACGAGTTTGACATTTCATCAGAGGATAAAAGTTGGACTCCATACATTCTATTAGAACTAGCAGCATTTAATTATGGTATTATTGTTGGAGAATCCACAACAGCAAATAAAAGTAAAACAGCGTTAGCCCTGCCTATCGGTATTGGCTTTAAGTCTAAATTAATAGGTAATTTAGCTTTTTCTTTGGAGACGAAGTTTAGATATACCTTTGAAGACGATTTAGATTTTGTTTCAGAGAATAATTTATATTTTAATTTTGAAGGAAATAGCAATGATTGGTATATGTTTACAGGTGTATCTATAATCTATACCTTCGGAAGACCAGCATGTTACACTAAGGGATTATAAAAAAATATGGACAAAAAATTACTTATTAATTTACAAAGAGTGCCAAAACACATAGCCATTATTATGGATGGTAATGGACGTTGGGCTGAAGGCAAAGGTATGAGTAGAGTTTTTGGCCATAGAAATGCATTAACTGCTGTAAGAGAATCTATAGAATCTGCAGCTCAAATTGGAGTGAAAGCAATAACTTTATATGCTTTTTCTACAGAAAACTGGAACAGACCAAAATTAGAGGTAGATGCACTTATGAGTTTGCTTGTAAACTCATTAAAAAAAGAATTACTTACTTTTCAGGAAAATGGAGTTATCGTAAATGCTATTGGAAATATCGAAAACTTACCTAACAAAGCAAAAAAAGCTTTAAATGATGTAATTATTAAGACAAAAGACAATTCTAAAATTGTAATGACATTGGCATTGAGCTATGGTTCTAGAGAAGAAATTGTTAACGCAATCAAAAACATATCTAAAAAAGTTGTTAATAAAGAACTTTCTGTGAAAGAAATTGATGAAAATATTATAAATAACCATTTATATACGTTTAATTTGCCCGAGGTCGATTTAATGATAAGAACAAGTGGTGAAAAACGCCTCAGTAATTTCTTACTTTGGCAAATGGCTTATGCTGAATTATACTTTACAGATGTACTTTGGCCAGATTTTAGAAAAGAGCATTTTTACGATGCAATTATAGATTATCAGAATAGAGAAAGAAGATTTGGAAAAACAAGTGAACAAATTACAGAATAAATTTTTTATGAAATTATTTTCCGCAGCAATAGTGTTTACAGCACTATTTTCTACTTATAGCGCTAATGCACAAGTTAAAAAAGATAGTTTATCTTCAGTTTATAAAGACACAATATCTAATAAAAATATTTCTTTTGAAAAAGGGAAAGCATATATTTTAGGTGGAATTTCTGTAACAGGTCTAAAAAAGTTTAGTGAAGAAACTGTAAGGGTTTTTACAGGTCTTAGATATGGTCAAACTATTAAATTACCAGGAGATAAATTAACAAGTGCTATTAAAAAGCTTTATGAAAGTAAGCAATTTAGTGATGTAGATGTTTATTTAGATAGAATTGACGGAGAAACAATTTACCTTAGCTTAGAAGTGCAAGAACTTCCGCAATTAAATCAGGTAAACATTACTGGAATTAAAAAATCTAAAGCTAAAGAACTTATCACAGAAGCAGAATTGAAATTAGGTAAAATGGTAACAGACAATTTATTGGTTACCACAAAAAACTACTTCACAAAAAAATATACAGACAAAGGTTTCTTAAAAACTAAAGTTTCTTTAGATGTTCAAAAAGACACAACAGACATCAACATTGTTAATATGTCTGTTTTTATTGATAAAGGAGCTAAAATCAAAATTCAAGATATAAATTTTACAGGTAACAAGGCCCTTTCTGGTAAAAAAATCAGAAAAGCAATGTCTAATACAAAAGAAAAGTTTTTCGGACGTTTCTGGAAAGGTTCCAAATACATAGAGGAGGAATATCAAGAAGACTTAGAAAGTATTTTAGATAAATACAGCAGACTTGGTTATAGAGATGCTCGTATTCTAAAAGAAAGTATTTCTTGGAATGACAACAATACCATAGACATTAATATAGATCTAGAAGAAGGTAAACAATATCGTTTTGCAGAAATATTATTTATTGGAAATAAAGAATACACCGATGAACAATTGCAACGAGTTTTAAAAATTGAAAAAGGAGATGTTTATAATGGTGCTGTTTTAAAAGAACGTGTGAATGGTGACGGGACACCAACATCTTTTGATATCTCTTCTGAATACCAAAATAACGGATACTTATTTTCTCAAGTAAATGCTGTTGAAACCAGAGTAGAAGACGATTCTATTACTGTAGAAGTTAGAATTAGAGAAGATGAAAAAGCACGAATTAAAAAAGTAAGTGTTACTGGAAATGACAAGACAAATGATCATGTAATTTTTAGAGAATTACGTGTAAAACCAGGAGACTTATTTAGTAGAAGAGAAATTATTAGGTCTATTAGAGAGATTGGCCAACTAGGTTTCTTTGATCAAAACGTTACACCAGATGTAGTGCCAAATTACCAGGACAAAACTACAGATATTAACTTTAATGTTATAGAAAAAGGAGGTAGTCAAATAGAATTACAAGGTGGTTATGGTGGCGGTTCTTTTATTGGAACATTAGGTCTTTCGTTTAACAACTTTTCTATCAAAAACATATTTAATAAAGAAGCATATAAACCTTTACCAACCGGAGATGGTCAAAAACTAGCTTTAAGATTGCAAACTAGTAGAACTTTTAGTACTTATAGTTTTTCTTTTACAGAGCCATGGTATGGTGGTAAAAAGCCAAAATCATTATCTTTTTCTGTTTATCAATCAAATCAGTTTCAGATAAATCCACAAACCTATGATGTAGATAAAGATAGAAAATTAGGAATTACAGGAGCATCTATCGGTTTAGGTCAGCGTTTAAAATGGCCTGATGACTTTTTCCAATTATCGCAAACAATCTCTTATCAAAGTTTTCAGTTAAAAAACTATGGCTTTAGAGTTGGTGATAATGTTTTAAATAACGGTACTTTAAATAACTTATCTTATAATTTAAATTTTAGTAGAAGTTCTGCAGGGCCAAGTTTAATATTTCCTACATATGGTTCTGAATTTTCTTTTGGAATAAAAGCTACCTTTCCTTATTCGTTATTCACTAACAAAAGTTATGATGAACCGGCTAATTTAACTGCCGTAGAGCAAAACGATTTTCTTGCAGACAAATTTAAATGGTTAGAATATTACAAGTTTAATGCTAAAGGTAAATGGTATACCTCCTTTACTGATAAATTAGTTTTAATGACCAATGCAGAATTCGGTTTTTTAGGCTTTTATAATGATGATTTAGGGCAGACACCTTTTGAACGCTATTTTGTAGGTGGAGACGGTATTGCCCAGTTCCAATTAGATGGTAGAGAAACGGTAGGTTTAAGAGGTTATGAAAACAATAGATTATCTTCCATTGCTGGAGGAACAATTTATAATAAATTTCAATTAGAGCTTAGGTATTCTATTACAGATGCTCCTTCTGCGTCTATATATACTTTAGGTTTTTTAGAAGCAGGTAATTCTTATGACAATTTTGATGAATTTAATCCGTTTAATGTAAAAAGATCAGCTGGTTTAGGAGTTAGGATATTTATGCCTGCTTTTGGATTATTAGGAATTGATTTTGCACATGGTTTTGATCCACTACCAGGTGGAATAGATAAATCTGGCTGGCAAACACATTTTATTATCGGAAGACAATTCTAAGAAAACAACGCATTAATGCCAAATGTTTTTTTGGTGCGGTTTTTCTAAATAGTTAACAAATGAAAAATAAAATTTTATGTTTAGTTCTTTTATTCTCAATTAGCCTTTCTCAGGCTCAGAGAAGTCAAATAATAGCTTATATAGACATGGAGTACATTTTAGAAAATGTTCCAGAATATTTAGAGGCTCAAAACACTTTGGATGCAAAAGTCGTTAAATGGCAGCAAAAATTAGATAAACAAGCTAGATTTATAGAAGTTTTAAAAACAGATTTAGCAAATGAAAAAGCTATTCTAACAAAAGATCTAATAGAAGAAAAAGAAGAAGAAATCTCTTTAAAGCATGATGAACTAAGAAGATTAGAATCTTTATATTTTGGACCTAAGGGAGATATGTTTACACTAAGGAAGAAATTAGTTAAACCAATTCAAGATCAAGTTTACAATGCAATTCAGAATATATCCGCTAGAAAAAAATATGATTTTGTTTTTGATAAATCTAGTGAATTAGTAATGCTATATTCAAATAAAAAATACGATATTAGCGACCTCGTTTTATCATCAATAGATAGAACTAGATTGGTTGGTGAAAAAAATACAAAAAAGAAAGAAAAAAATACTCCTAAAGAGTTAAGTGCAGAACAAAAACAAGTTTTAGCAAAAAAAGAAATTGTTGCTGCAAAAAAAAATTCAGATAGAGAAACAAAAAAGAAAGCAATTGCTGATAAAAGAAAAGAATTATTAAAAAAGAGAAACGAAAAAAGAGAATTACTCAAAGAAAAAAGAGATGCTTTAAATAAGAAGAAACAAGAGGCAAGAAAAAAAGAAAAAACCCAAGACAATAACAATTAAATTAAACAAGAATGAAAAATTTTAAAACGTTACTATTAATTGCTGTATTCACTTTAGGATTAGCTGGTGTTTCAAACGCACAAAAAATAGCTCATGTAGATTATCAAAGAGTAATAGACAATATGCCAGAAACAAGGGCATTAACTGTTACCTTAGAGAAATTAGGTAAATCTTACCAAAGTGAAATTGAAGGTTTAAAGAAAAAGTTAGAGGCTAAAGTTCAAAAATACACTGCAGAACAAGCTACACAAACTGAAACTACGAATAAAGAAAGAGCTCAAGAAGTGCAACTAGATAAAGCAAGATTTGATCAAGCACAACAAGCTGCTTACCAAGAAATGCAAAAAAGACAAGCGCAAGATTTAGAGCCTATTGTAAAGAAAGCTGAAGTAGCTATAGAGAATATTGCTACTGCAAAAGGAATTTTATACGTATTTGATGCTAAATCTTTAATCATAAAAAAAGGTACAGACTTATATGATGCCGCGAAAGCTAAATTAGGTTTATTAGCAGATAAGCCAAGACAGCAACAAGCGCCTAGATAATTGATGCTTTTTATAAATAAAACAAAGAAACCTACTTTTTAAAGTAGGTTTCTTTATTTTTACAAACTATGGTAAATACTAATTCTCCTATTGGCTTTTTTGATTCTGGTGTGGGCGGAACCTCTATTTGGAGAGAAGTAATAACGCGCTTGCCAAAAGAACATACTATTTATCTTTCTGACAGTGAAAATGCTCCTTACGGCGAAAAGTCTAAAGAACAAATTATAGCATTGTGTAAAAAAAATACAGAATTTCTTCTACAAAAAAAATGTAAAATTATTGTAGTTGCCTGTAATACGGCTACAACTAATGCCATTGATTTCTTAAGAAATAATTATGATATTCCTTTTATTGGCATAGAACCTGCGATAAAACCTGCAGCATTATATTCTAAAACTAAAAAAATTGCCATTTTAGCCACAAAAGGGACGCTTAATAGCACTTTATTTGAAAAAACTTCTAGCATTATTAATAAAGATATTCAGATGCAAGAGACTATCGGAAAAGGACTGGTAGAATTAATTGAAGATGGTAAACTAAATTCAAAAGAAATGACCTCTTTATTATCTTCCTATTTAAAACCGATGATTGCTAATAATATGGATTCTCTCGTATTAGGTTGTACACATTATTCTTATTTAATTCCTCAAATAAAGAAAATAATTGGAAAAAAAATACAAATAATAGATTCTGGTGAAGCTGTAGCTAAGCAGACACAAGTAATTTTAAACAAGCATCATATTGCTAATACTTATAATAATTCGCAACATATAATCTATACAAATAAAGACACTGCTATTTTACAAAATTTACTTTCTAAGTGTATTCCTAAAAACCTAAGAATTCTAAAAGCTAAATTCTAAAAGCTACCGTAGGGAGAATTAATATTAGGACATGCTGCTCCCCTTGCTTTGCGCGTCCATAAATTAATACCTAAAGAAACTTGATGAAAACCATTCTCTGCAAATAAAACTTGGTTTAACTGTTTTGTATGTGTATATGAAAACATATAGTTTTTATAATTTATACCAATTACAGGAGAAATATATGCGGCTTTATCTAAAATATTGTTGCTTTCAAAATTTCTTCTGTAAGACAATGTAGCCCAAATTTGCGTTTCTGAAATCGTCCTGTACGCTTTTAAATTAAAATCTGCCAATCGTTCTCCTGTTCCTTCTCTAACCTGGAGCATTATAGATGGTTCTAATTGTACAAATCTCATATTTTTAAAATAATAACCAACAGATAACAAATAATTTCTTAGATCTAAAGGCTCTTGTACATTTAAGTTATTTTTAGCTGTAAGAAATAAATTTTTAACCGTAAAATAGGAAGATAAACCTCCGCTGTGGAAAGCAGTACTAAAATCTGCATTGTAATAACTTGTACTTTCTATAATTGGGTTAATAGCTGAATCTCCTGTAAAACTTCTTTGATCTGATTGATTTTGAACAAACGAGAAAGCTAACCCAAAAGACAATTGCCTAAAAAAACGACCATCACTTAAAGGTAAATGGTAGGAATATGTTCCTTGCAATCCTTGTTGAGAATGAAAACCATTCTTATCGTTAAATAAAATTAATCCATAACCAGCATAAGATTCTTCACTAAGTTTTGTGTGAAAACTAACTGTTTGCAAAGCTGGTGCATTTGGAACTCCAATCCATTGTTGTCTCGAAGTCATCCTTAATTTACTGGAATTCCCTATCCCGGCCGCAGAAGGATGTACTAGAAAAACATTATCAGATAAGTAATCTGTATAAATGGGTAATGTTTCTTGTGACTGACTTTTTATTGAAAAAAAAACATTACAAAAAATACAAATTCTGATATATCTAATATTCATTAATAATGTAAAATTTTGGTAAAAAGAATACTATTGTTTTATTATTAATTACTTTAAAACAAATTGTAAAGAAGAATTTAAAAATTTATTTACAAAGCTCGAAGGTAAGATTTGTGTCTGCGAAGGATTTGGATTAAGGCTGTAAATTTGTTCCATTTTATAATCCTATGTTCCATTTTATTATTTGGAACAATAATCACTTAAGTCATATTACTTCTAAAATATAGAAAGTTGATGCACTTTTGAGTAAAAAAAAAGAATGCGTAAGGTGTTAATTTTGGCTCTTTTTAAGATAAAATATCACAAACATATTTTTTCATTTATTGCCACATCTGTTGGTAGTTTTCAAAAATGAGCTTTAAAACATTTTGTGAAATATGATGGAAAAGATAAACCGACTATAAACCAACTTCATTAATAAATGCAGAAACTGTTTCTAATAATTGGTATGCTCTTTCTAATCTAATTCTCCTTAACAGTTCGTTTGGAGTTTGACCTGTTAAAGATTTTATTTTTGTATAAGATTGACTTTTACTTAAGTTTAATTCATTAGCTAATTCTTCTAAACTGAAACTGATTTTCTATTCGAAGATGAAAAATGATAGTTTTAAAGCGAAGACCTACCTTGCTAAAAATTGGTAGATTATGACGTTAAGGTTGGATAACATACAGAAGTAAAAGGGAATTTTGAAACCCTTAGACTTCTTTTTAAAAAGCTACAATTTAGAAAGCATTATTCTAAAAATCATTAATAAAGAAGATTAAAAAAAACAAAAATGCATAATATTATAGATACCCATCAAAGTAGCATATCTATTATAAGATTACTTCATAATTTTTCCGTAATCCATTTTATTGAAAATAACCGATTTATAGCGAGCATCAAAAGTAGATTTTGAAATAATTAAAAAATTACTTTTAAACCCAGTTAATAATTTAATTTTTTGATTAATATCTTCTAGGTATTGGTTTCGATTTCGTTCATTTTGAATTTTACTCAAATGTTCTTTTCTTACTAATTTAGTAATAACAGAAAATTCTAGTTCTTTTATTATTACCAATTCAATAATAGAAATTGCAACACTATCTAACTGAATAAACTTACTTTTATACTTTAAGCCATTTTTTGAAATAACAATAGCGTTTCTTAATTTTAAATACTCGTAGATTACAATAAGCAAAAAACAAAGAAAAACAAACCCAGCACTAATTAAAAAAGGGTTATTACTATTCTTTTTTTCATAAAAAGTAGTAGTTTTTATGACCTTATTTGAAAGGGTTTTAAAAGCTACTTTTTTAACAACACCCATTTTATCTATGTAGTATAGATAGTCTTTATAAAAAACAGGGTTTACGTGTTTTTTAAATAAATAAATAAAAGGGTTAATTTTAAATTCAGTAAACTCATTCTCTATTAAATCTACTCGATATAACCTTCCTAATTCGTTTATAATATAGATAGATTTATCAATTATAAAATCAGCAGGATCCGAACCAAAATCAGTTTTTGATTTTCCTAAAAAATGCCAATTTTTAGTTTGAAAATTAAAAGACCAAACTTCATTATTTGAAAAACCATCTCTTGCTCCATTATGAGTTATACTATGCCCACCAAAAAAATAAAACTCATTTCCTGTATCAATTGAGAAATGACTATGCACGTCTTTAGCTTTACTAGAAGTATTTGATATATTATAAACTTCCCATTGCTTTGTTGTATTATCTAAGTAAATAAAAAAATTAGATGTACTCCAATAACCGTAACCACCATATCTAAAAAGTGTATCATTTTTAATAAACACGGAGCTTCCTATTAAAAAGTTTTTAATGTCAGAATTATCTATCTTAGACAAACTGTCTTTTTCTGTTAGCTCAAAAATATCGCCTCCATGATTATCTACAAATATTAATTTGTTTACTTTAATTATTGGAGTAAATGAAAGTAACCTCTTCGGTCTTAAAATTTTCTGTTTTGCTAAAACTTTTAAATTATTTGCATCTAATCTTATTAAGGAATTATTAGTAATATGTATAATTTGATTCCTTAAAGAATCTACTAATAAATTGTTAGTTTCTCCGTTCCTTCTTTCTTGAGAAAAAGAAAAAAAAGGAACTAAAAACAACAACCAAATAATATCTTTCATTAAAATATTTATATTTTAGTTGCAAAATACTATTTTTTTATCTAAAAAAAAAGATGACTTAAAGTTGTGATAAATGACTAAATAGAAACTTAATTCATTATATAATTCTAAAAAAAACTATTTAATTATTAATTTTTTAGCAATTACCTTGTTTCCTATATTCACTTTCAAAAAATACAATCCCTTGGGAAGTGCTAAATTAATTTGAGAATTTTGTGTTAAGTCTCTGTTTTTTTCATAAAAAACCAACTTCCCAAGCGTGTCATAAATTTTAAGCATTACTAGTTCATTTGACTTTAAATTTAAATTAAAAATACCAGTTGTTGGATTTGGTGTTATTTTAAAATTAAAAACAGGTAACTCTGCTACTCTTAAGGAAGAAGGGTTAAATAAATCAGCACGCCACAGTCCTCGGCCGTATGTTGCCACATACAATTTGTTATCTGCCGTATTTATCTCTAATTCATTGACTTGAACATTTGGCAGTCCCGCGTTAAAGGGCGTCCACGATGTTTCATTATTTCTGAGGTAATAAATCCCATAATTCATCCCGAGATACAATATATCTTCTTCATAGGTCGTATCCCATACCAATGCCAAGGCACTAAAATTTGGTAAGTCATGAGTTGAAATACTCCAGTTTTCTCCACCGTCAATTGAAACATAGACTTTATCTGATGAGTTTGTTGAAATAGCTAGTTTACCAGAATTTGTAGGATGAATGGCTATCGAAGTAATATAGCCTGAAAACCCTGTCAGTTGCGCCCAATCTCCGGTTGAACCGCCGCTTGACGTTTTATAAAGATTCTCACCAAATGCTGCATACATGGTATCGCTATCCGAAGGTGCTATTTTTAGATGATTTAGGTTATTTTCAAAGTTTTGTGATATTGAGACCCAACTTTGAAGACCATCAACATCCTCTCCACCAGCTTCAGATTTATAAACCTCATCGTATCCTGCACAAATAGTTGTTGCTACTTGCGGATCTTGTTCAAAAGGAGTTACCCAACTACCTTCTTTATCCTCTGGGGAAGGTAAACCAAAATAATTCTCACCTTGATTTTGTGATTTATATAGAGACCCATATTGAGAGGTTCCATACAAAACATTTGGATTTGAATAATCGATAAACGTTTCCATCCCATCAGCTCCTAACCAATCATACCAAATACCATCTGCTCTATAAACCGAGGTTCCATTGTCTTGTGATCCTCCAGAAACAATGACTGGATCTGTTTGACTGATTCCAATTTTATAAAATTGACGAATTCCCAAACCAGCGGATAAATCGGTATAATACGTACTACTTACATTCAACGGGTCATTGGCTACAAAAATGCCACCATCACTACCCACATATATTTTGTCATTATGATACATCATCATATCAATATCAGCATGACAATAACCGATATTTTGACTTTCTGCATTTTCAGGCACCCATTGAGAGGTCACATTAAAATCCGTACCTCCATTGGTTGAACGCCATGACAAAATACCCGAAATATGAACATCCTCAGCATCATTTGGATTCACAATAACATCCATATCTCTTGGCGCCTGCCCCCTATTATCGTCTGCATTTGAGCTGTATCCGAAATAATTTTTCCCGTCATGGCTTAATTTAGAAAAACTAGAACCACTATCTGTTGATTTATAAAACCCTCCAAATGTGCTACTATTAGCTTCAAGTACGTACAAAAACTCTGGATTGTCTGCAGAAACACCTATCATTTTTGGGTTACTACTAAAGCTTTCTGCACTAGCAGGAATTATAGCTTCAAAATTATCTGAAAAGAGAATCCCTTGTGTTGGACTTTCTATAGAAACATCATCTAATGTGACTTCGCTTGCATAATAAGAGTGCCCTTCAAAAGCTATATAATAGTCTCCAGATGTATCTGGTAAAGGAATTGAAACGTCTTCCCATGCTGAAAATTCATCTGGTATAGTTGCAAGTAGGGTCCATTGCTCGGAGGCTCCTGTTTTATAAAATATGTTAAAAGGATTAGCAGGATAGTCAGGGAATTGAAGGTTAACATTTGTAAAAGAAAATTTTAATGTTGAATCTGAAATTCCACTAAGATCGATTGCGGGTGTGATTAATTTTGTGATCGAATGTGCTGCAGAATACAGTTTTAAAATTGCTAACTTTAAACCGCTTTTAGCAGTCACTGAATTATTATAGTTAGATTCAGCTAAGTCCCAACCAGTATCATAGGACACATATTCTTGACCCCACAAATATGGCGCTCCTGGATAATGGGATAGAGTAGTATAATCTGATAATTTTGTAAAACTCTGACCGCCATCTGTTGATTTAAAAAATGAATTTCCCGAAGCGTAAATTGTATTGAGATCTCCTGGCTTAAACTCTATGTCGTACCCTCGACTAGAGTCTGAGTGGATTTTTACCCAAGTGGCACCACCATCTGTTGATTGAAAAACTCCAGAATATTGGGTTGAACAAAATAAATGATTTGAATTCGATGAGTTGATTAAAATTTTATTAACATCTCCATTCCCTGTATCGGCTAATTCGTTCCAAGTTGCCCCGGCATCTGAAGATTTAAAAATAATCCCATTAGAACTTCCCCAATAATACACATTAGGGTTTGTAGGATCTATTGTTAAAGCATACACCCTTATATTGGATAAGTTATCTGTTAATGCCGACCACGTTGCAGTGCCATCAGTCGTTTTCCAAACGCCACCACCTGGAGATCCAACGATTATATGGTTTTCATCACTAGGGTCTATAGCAATACTGGTAATACGTCCAACACCTGGATTCCACCCAGTGGTTTGATTCCAACTTGAAGGACCTAATTGCTCCCAGCTTTCAACCGTATTCACCTGGTTTAACTTAGTTCCTTTATTTTTATATGAGTTATAGCGTTCCAACTCATCAAAGTAAAAAGAAGGTGTCTTTAAAAATCCTTTTTCGTCTTGCATCCGAAGTGCATCATATTCCCAACGTTTAAAACTTTTGTAGCCAGTTCCTCTGCCTTTGTCTTTGTTTTTAAAATACTCAGTGGCTGAATTTTGAATTTCCTGAACCGTAAAATTATCAGAATTAATCATCTCTAGATAATTTTGAGAATAAACTCCAAAAAATGAAAACGAAAGAAACCAGAAAATAATAGTTGTTTTATTCATCATACTTGGTGATTATATTTAACGATGTAGTAAAGATAAGATTTGTGCCGACGAATAGTTAAATTAAGGCTAAACATTTGTGCCTTTTTATTATTTGAAACAAATAAATACTCAAATTAGAATTTAAATTGCAGATCTGCGAACAAAATTTAATCTTAAAAAGAAAGTAATAAAAAATATTTACTAAACCGATAGTGGAGTAAAAATGGGTAAGAAGTGGGTAAAAATGTTAAATTTAAAAAAACACCTAAATAAAAAAAATCTAAGTTATTGGTTTAAAACAATTTAGCACCACAAAACGATATTAAATAGAAAAACGGTTACACTTTTTGTAAAGTATAATTTTAAACACAATTAAAAATCTATAAAACACAATCTTATTAATTAATGTATCTTGTGGGTTACCAATAAAAACATAAAATTGAAAGATTCAGAACTTAAGAAAGGTTCTTTTTTAAGTATCACTCTTTTAATACTTTCAGGAGAATTAATTTTTTTATTACC
>JGI20154J14316_10001016_pt1 | contig 25288 bp, 20 predicted proteins | sample COG_04_FD_14316 | JGI IMG/M metagenome (IMG submission 14316)
GCAAATCCTCGATTGAAACGCTGAGCGAATTTTATAAAAATTCAATCCAACCAAAAGCAAAATTACTCTCCATTGTAGGAGATTCTTCCAAAATTGATTTATCTGAATTAGAAAAAATTGGTCCGGTTACCCGAATCAAGGCCGAGCAGCTCTTTACTCGCTAGTATTTCCGTGTGCTCCACGAGTCGAAGAAAATCCTCCGTCCAATGGTTTTTTTTCAGAAATAGATAATATGGATCGAAAGAAATTAAATACCTTCTCGCATTCTTTCTCCCTTTGCCCTGCATCCTTGAGTCGCAAGACAAGTCTTTGCTGTTGCCCCGTTTGCAGTTCAGTTAAAGTGCAATTACAACTTGACTGACCGTTGTTCGAGGACATTTCGACCACATCCACCCGCCCCATAGGTACTGGAACAGCATCTTCTCCAGAAAGCTCCATCCTTAAAGATACCCGTCTCTCCGAAAAATTGAATATTCGGGTATAACTAATTTGCATAGTTGGTTCGCCAGAAACCATAGTCTGCATTCCATTACGCAATATTTTCAAAATTTCAATTGATCGATTCATTTGAGCCGTGCAATTACGCCCGAATAAGGTTAATGAGGCAACAGGAAATTTCTAAATATGAGCATTCATCAATCCAAAAAGGAAAAAGAAGGAGACGAACACGATCTTTTTTACCAAGAATGCTTGGACAAAGCTGAAGGAGATGAATTGCGAGCTTTNGCAATGTANAACTACAGGAAAACAGAGCCGAGTCCCGGAAAAGCCCAAGACNTAGATCAAAGGGAAAAATGGCCCATGCTAGTGCCACTTCTTATTCTTTACACGCTAGGAACAATCGGTGTGCTTGCACTTGTGTTTGGCTTTCTCGCAAGCCGATTAAATTGGTGGTAAGAGGTAATTTTACTGAAAGAAACAGCGTTTCGTTCCAATAAATAGTATAATATATATTAATAGACCCTTTTTAAAAGTGGCTTGGAGAGATAGTTAACAGCTCAAGTAAAACAGAAAATAACTGAAATTTACTTCTAGAAAATTCTGGCTTTATTGCATTCAGGTATAGAAATATCGAAGGATAAAACATGTTCCAGATTGAACGGAGTTGATAACCATTAAAATATTCTATTTGAGTTTAAAATCACCATCATAAGTATGCCACATTTCCAGCATTATTTCTGTATGGTGAATTACCATACAATAAGAAAATTATGATCATGGGTACATTAAAAAAAACATGATTATAATTTGTACAACACACCTGAATAATGAATAGATAGACTAAAAATAATTGAGTAAGGTAATCAACCTTACATAATGTGTGGAAATAGTGAACCAAAAATGTAAGGCATTTCAACTTGCAATATTTATATTTGAGTATCTTATCATAGTGATGAATTTATTTTCCGAGCACCTTAATTCACTAGTACGAAGCCACCCTGATAACCTCTCCTGTATCGCTCATAAGGCCCACCTCAGTCGACCTTCTCTTTATGATCTTATCAATGGGAAAACCCTTCCGAAGAAATCCACTTTAGAAAACCTTTGTTCTGCTCTTTCCCTGTCCGAAAATTCAATTAAGAACCTTTTCAATTTGAACAAGTCAGAACGGCTACGAAGTTCCCGAAAAGAACACCAGTATTATCTCCAGCAAAAAAAAATTCTGATTTCTGAGGTTAGTTCGCTACTATTAGGAAAAGGTCATGAGATTTCCCGGCCAATTAGCGCAGGTGAAGCGGATCTTGTTTTGCGACTCAATTCACAACGAATCCCTATTCTAATCTGCCCAACCCCATTAGATTATCCAAAAATATTGGGAAGCTTACTAAGTTCGATGTTTCAACTTTCAAGTGAGAAAGGATATGTTTGCACCCCATACATTAAATCCTTGGATCGAAAAACGGTAAAGTTATTTAATTCTCACGGCATCTTAATTTTATCTATTAAGGGAATACTCAAAGAATTAAAATCACTTCGTTAACACCTTCCAAAGTCACTTTAATTCCATAAATCACTTATATTGAAGATTTTAAATTTAATTATAACCTATCCCACTCCCCTACCCCACCGACCTCGAATACGGACTTTCCTAACAGAGATGAAAGTTTAAAGTAATATTTCCACTAGTAAATACCGAAGTTAATGACGGGAAAAATCATCATACCCTAATAAATTCAGATTATTTTTTAGCAGGATTAATTAATTATATCCTATGATTAACTCCCTTTTCCTTCTATTAGCACGGTCTTTTCTATGCCCTATCTAAGGCTTTGGGAGTCCTCTCCAAGGAAATAAAGTCTCGCAGTTATTCCTACGTAGGAAATAAATTTTTGGACTAATCTTTACTATACAAAAAGACAGATATGAATACATGCCTAGTAACATTTAGATTTCCGCCAAAGTATTGAGAGTGAATTGATCAAACCGTTTTTAATTTGATTCAGCCTCAAAAGACAAAAGATCGTCCTTTAAAAGGGAATTTATCTTTAAAGGTTGTTTGTTGACGAAGTTAAACATCTTCTATATTGATATTAGCCTTCAACATGGGTCGGTAGCTCAATCGGTAGAGCAGTGGCCTTTTAAGCCATTGGTTCCGGGTTCGAGTCCCGGCCGGCCTACCATTGTTGATTTCTCTAAAGTTTTGTGCGGTATAGTCGATTATGTAATTTTAATTAATCCTATTTTTCGATGATTTCCCCAGTTAATAACAATCTCACCGGTCTTGTCTTTGAATCCCATAATGACAAAATTGATTTAGAACAGTCACTCGCAAAGCTTTCTTCTGGCAACAAACTCGTTCGAACTGGAGATGACACTGGGGCATTTAGTCAGGCTTCTAAACTTGGCTCCAAAAATAAAAGAGATTTAGTCAGTTTACAAAATCTACAGAATCTCCTTTCTTACACTCAGGTTCAAGATGGTTCTCTTCAATCTGTGGGTAAAATTCTGAACCGACTTGGGGAGATTACTGTTCGTGCATTAGATGTTACCTCGACCGATGCAGATCGTGAAAATTACAATAAAGAATTCCTTGAATTAGCCGATCAACTAGATCAATTAAAAACTGAGGATTTTAATGGGCTTGAATTATTTGGTGCCGGCTCGTTTAGCCAAGATAAAAAAGATTTTATAGAAAGCTTAAAGAAAAACTGGCTGGAGGCATCTGAGGTAATTATAAATCAAGAATATGGTTGGACTACTGCACCTGCTGATAGTTGGGACTTAATAGTTAATGAAAATGATACAGGTGGTTATGCGGCATTTGTGAGAACGGCACAATACGGAGATGGAACCGCCGATGTAATTGAAATGCAATTCGATCTCCCTGATTTTGCTGCACCCCATACATCCCCCAATTCAACTGCAGATCGAGTTGTTGCCCATGAAATGGTTCACCTCATGCAGGCACAGAATTCCTATTACGGTGATATTACTGGAGATGGTTCGAGCAGAGGAACCTGGTTTAAAGAAGGCTTAGCTGAATTTATTCATGGAGCGGATAGTAGGGTAAACTCTATTTTGAGTGGGAATGGGAATGATTTTTCAGCATTAACTTCTGCCATCGGATCAGGAAATGAAAGTTGGGTTTCTTCCGAGCAATATGCAACAGGATATCTTGCGGTAAAATTCCTCCACAGTAGAATTAAAGCAAGTGGGCAAGCCGACGGTATAAAGCATATGACAACTTGGATGAAAACTCAGTTTGATGATATAACTAAGACTTCTTCTGACAGCGGAATTGATGATTACTTTCAAACTTTTAATATCTCAAAACCCTCGGGAGGAAACTTTTCAAGTAATTCAGATTTTATTTCCAATTACGATGGTAGTGATGGGCAAAATTTCATTTCTAATCTGCGCACTCTTAATCAATTTACCAACACTGATACTGGTTCAATTCGAGGCAGTGATGAGGGGGGTACTACCCTCAATGCCCAAGCCGTTGTCCCAGATACTTCCGGAACTCCAGGTAGCAGTTATGTGGAAGAAGAAGATAACTCCTCATTGGCTGCAACAATTGACGGCACGGGGCTCACTTATGATTTAAAGAGCGTAAATACTGTTACAGTAAACACAGATACTTATAATATTGAGTCCATTACCAATGCCAAAAGTACCTTAACTCAAATTACGACCTGGATTGAAAATTTAGCTTCCGAAAGAGCAAATGTGGGAGCCAATATGAGTCGATTAGAGAAAGAAATGCAAAATTTGAATGGCAAGATTACTACTGGAGAAATGGCAGTGGGACGGATTCAGGATACTGATGTGGCAACAGAAAGTACCAAGTTTGCATCCAGTCAAGTCCGTATGCAGGCGAGTATTGCCATTCTTGCACAAGCAAAGGATTTAAATGTTGGCATAAGTGATTTAATCCGGGGCATTATGATCGGCCAGTCTTAGATCTTTCTGCGCACTACCCTACCCATTTTTGAAGTAACGGAAAATCAACCTTGCCGGTGGGAAGTATTGGAAATTCCGCAATAATCTGAACTTTTTTGGGAATCCATAAATTGGGAAGTCCATTCTCGCTTAATTTCTTTCGGAGCTTTGGAAAATCAATTTCCTGATCAATTACTAAAATGAGTTGCTCCCCTTTATTCTCATCGGATTTCCCAATAATGAGTAAAGATGCTTCATTCTCCTCATTGCCAAAGAGAATCTGCTTGATGCGAGCTTCAATTGTTTCATGAGGTACCATTTCTCCCCCAATTTTTGAAAATCGTGATAATCGACCCTTAATAAATAAAAAATCATCCTGATCTAAATAACCGATATCCCCGGTAACAAACCAATTCTCCTTCGTAAGTACTTCATTCGTTTTTTCTAAATCATTCAAATAACCGGAAAAAATATTGGGACCTCGAAAACATAGAAGTCCGCTTTCTCCCACTTGTAAATCTTCGCGGGTTTCTGGGTGAATTGTTTTACACTCAATATCGGAAAACAAATGACCAACTGAACCTTCACGGGATCCCTCTTTGGGTAAATTAAAACTTATTCCTGGAGAAGTTTCTGTTAACCCGTAGCCTTCCAGATAGGAACAGTTGGCAAATTCTTCCCATTTCTTTTTAAAAGAACTCTCCGTTTTCTCTGCTCCCGCTACTACATAGCGAATTGATTCAAAATCTTCCTTCTTTCCTTTATTCAAAAAACCACGCAAAAAAGTGGGGGTTCCCAACAAAAAAGTAATTCTTTCTTTCTGAATGGCATGAAGGCCAGACTTCACATCCAAAGGAGATGGAACAGTGACGAATGGAATATCATAAAGTAATGGGAAACAGGTGGATACAGTGAATCCAAAACTGTGAAATAACGGCAAATTGGCAAGGATCTTGGCGTCCTTATCAAAAAGTCCCAATCGGTTAATTTGAGCACAATTAGACAGAATATTTTGGTGTGTAAGGACAACCCCTTTGGGTTCACCAGAACTTCCACTTGTAAATAATAGCGTCGCTTCCTCGGAATCAATTTTACTTGGAATTTTAAGAAAGAATCGAGCCAATTGATAAGGAAATTGTAATAAAACCGCTTCTTTTATGAGTCGATAAGGAGTTAAAGATATTTTTTGCAACCAAGTTGAAATTTCAAATAAATCATCAGTCCATGGAAAATCTGGAAATTTATTCATCATCTTTGTGGCGGATATGATAGTTTTAATCTCCGCTTTTTGAATAAGGTTTTCCGCAATATTCGAACCGAGAGAAAAATTCAAATTAACCGGGATTTTTCCGGCAAATAAAACCGCAAGGTTTGCAATTGTTCCGGCTAATCCAGGGGGTAAAATAATCCCAATTCGTTGGGAATGAGAATTTTTCCGCAAATGAAGTCCTAATTTAACGGAAAGGATTAAAAGTTTTTTCCGGGAGCATATGAAGGGGCCCGGTAATCCATAATCCACCAATGGTGCATGCGAAGTCTTTTTCATCAAAGATTGGAAAAATGCTTCAGCTAAATGCTTTTTTTCGTTTTGAATATCCAAGATTATTTAAACTTAGCGTAAAGGCTTTGTGGTTGCCATAAAAACATCGCATAGGATACTATTTTTGTTATGAGCTTTTGCTATACATTATATTGCTCCAAAAGCATTTACCCAAAAAATTTCAATCGAATTTCGTAGCCCGATTTTCGGGTATACTTTACTCTTGAAAGTCGGGCTATTCACTATTTCTTTACTTTTATTTTTGAATAACCAACCCAAGACAAGTCAACTTTATTTAATATTTACTTTACCGTGAACGAACCAGAAAAAAAACACACCATTATTTATGATACAACCCTTCGAGATGGTTCTCAGGCTGAGGGCGTTTCTTTTACCGTTACCGCAAAACTGCGAGTCGCTGAAAAACTCGATCAATTCGGTATCGATTACATCGAAGGAGGATGGCCAGGGAGCAACCCAAGGGATATGGCTTTTTTCGAAAAAGCAACTGAACTCAATCTAACTCATGCTAAAATTGCTGCTTTTGGTTCCACGAGAAGAGCATCCTCCCCTGTGGAAGAGGATCCACAAATTAAACTCCTTTTAGATGCCAATACTCCAGTTGTTACTATTTTCGGAAAATCATGGCTTTTACATGTAACTGATGTGCTGCGCACTACTCCGGAAGAAAACCTAGCCATGATTGAAGACTCAGTTCGCTACCTTAAAGCACAAGGTAAAGAAGTGGTGTATGATGCCGAGCATTTCTTTGACGGTTACTTAAGTAATCCAGAATATGCCTTATCAACACTGGCTGCTGCAGAAAAAGGGGGCGCTGATTTTTTAGTACTTTGCGAAACTAATGGAGGTAAGCTCGTACCACAAGTGAAGGAAATAACCGAAACTGTAGTGAAGAAATTTCCCAATACAAAAATAGGAATGCATTGCCATAACGATGCTGGAGTTGGAGTTGCCGTCAGTTTAACCGGGATTGAGGTCGGTGCAAAAATGGTACAAGGAACTATGAATGGATACGGGGAAAGAAATGGAAATGCAAACCTGACCACCATTATTCCCAATCTTGAATTGAAGATGGGGCATACCACAAATTGCAGCGACCACCTTTCGAAACTCCGCGACCTTTCTTTCTTTATTGATGATTCAACCAACCTGAGACCTGACATTCGTGCCCCCTATGTAGGTGCTGCCTCCTTTGCCCATAAAGGAGGCGTGCATGCGGATGCCGCCTCTAAGTCCAATCGAAGTTACGAGCACATTGACCCTGCTTTAGTTGGAAACCGTACCCGAGTTTTAGTATCAGATATGTCCGGACGGAGTAGCATCATGATGAAGGCAAAGGAAATGGGGATGGAAGTTGATGGTCGATCGCCCGAAATGAAATCATTCCTTGAAGAATTAAAAAGGTTGGAATTCCAAGGGTATGAATTTGAAGCGGCAGATGCTTCCTTTGATTTATTACTGAAGCGTTTTCTAAGAGGTGAAGATTCTGCATTTAAAGTTCTGCGTTATCATGTCGGAGTTTCGAGCGATGGAAGCGAAGAGGAATCCAAATCGGAAGCAACTGTTAAACTGATGGTTAAAGATGAAATTCGACATACAGTTGCCGAAGGAAACGGACCGGTTTCGGCTTTAGATCATGCCCTTAGGAATGCCCTAGAAAAAGACTTTCCGTTCATCCAGGAAGTTCGCTTAATTGATTTTAAAGTTAGAATCCTAGAGAGTAATCTTGGAACAGATGCAATTACTCGAGTCCATGTAGAATCCACTGACGGGAACAAAACTTGGGGGACAGTTGGCGTGAGTGATAATGTAATTACCGCAAGTTGGGAAGCACTGGTAGATTCAGTCTCATATAAAATTCAATTTGCATCCTAGGTAAATTCATGCACGCGGACACGCGGTCCGGTGGGTCTCCATATTTTTGGATTTGTTGATCTAAAACATACATTCGTAGGGATGCCTAGATTAGCAGCTAAATGAGAGGGTCCCGAATCATTTCCCCAAAATTGGGCCACTCCTTTCAACAGAATTTCTTTATATCTCTCTATCGAACTGGGTACTATCATTTGAATTCTATCGGAATTACAAAATGTTTCATTCTTAAATAATTCTAAGGCGTCGCGATCTGCTTCTCCGAAAGAAAAAACCACCTTGGTTTTCTTGATTATTGTGCAACCAATCATCCGATAACTTTTTATAAAATGAAAAAGGAATATTTTTAGTTTCTGACCCACTACCTGAATGGATCCAAAGGGTCGAGTTTTGCGCCCAATGATCGCCCAGGTAGGGCGTAGTCATAAAAGAATCCGGGCTATTGATGCTCAATGCATTAAAAATAGATTCAATGATATGAGGTGGAAATATAGGCTTTGCCGGTAAAATAAAAATGTCTTGGACATGATATCTTTTAAGTTCAGCAATCCACTCCTCATCTTTCCAAAATGTAAAGATATCTGAATTTCGTAAACGGTTGCCAAACTGAGATATTCCGAGATCTAATTCAAAAAATTCGGTATTCTTCTTTTCCGATTCAATCAAACAGAAATAAGAAGGTTTTGTGAGAACAAAAACTTCATCATAGGAACTTTGTATGTAGTTAAGTAATGGAAGGCTTAAGATAAAATCCCCTAACCCACCGCCTCGGATAAGAAAAGCACGGCACTTTTTTTTCTCTGGTAAAGAGAGTTTTGTTTCAAAATTCAAGAACCGCTTTAATCAAGATGCTCTTCAATAAAAGCTCTGATTGCTTCTGGATCAGCATCCACAAAATATTTTTTACTCTTTTTTCCACTCAATTCTTCCAGGGTTGTTGAGGTGGGAGTAGGTAGTGATGCTTTTTGATAAACACTGGGAAACTTGGCAGGGTGTGCGGTGGCAAGAATGAGGTATTTTTCAGACGAATCTAGATCTTTAAAAGCACAGGCAGTATGCGGGTCCACCAGGTAGCCATATTCGTCCATTACCTGCTTAATAATTTGTGGTAGTTCTTCATCACAAACTGAAGAACTCGTGAAACCATCCACTTTGAAATGCTCGAAAGAATATTTTCCTTTTTCACTAAAGGTTGCCATTACTTGACGAAGTTTTTTTGAATCTCCTCCAAGAATAAAATAAAGCAGCCTTTCAAAATTAGAAGCCACTTGAATATCCATTGAAGGTGCTAGACTTGGAGAAACATTCTCGAGCGAATATTCACCAGATTGAAAGAGGCGATGTAAGACATCATTCTGATTTGTTGCCACGCGAAACCCTTTTATGGGCAAGCCCATTTTGGTTAGCAGCCAACCAGCAAAAACATTCCCAAAATTTCCTGTTGGAACTACAAATGTTGTATTCTCACGTTCGTGCTTTTCTAACTGTAGCCAAGCGAAAAGATAATACACGGATTGGGCAAGTATCCGGGCGAGATTAATTGAATTAACCGCAGAAAGCCCGACTTTATTCTTAAATTCAAGATCTGAAAAAATCTCTTTAATTGCTCGTTGAGCATCATCAAAAGTTCCTTCTATTGCCAATGGATAAACATTATCTGCCTCCGTACAGGTCATCTGTCTTTCCTGTAAAGGGGAAACTTTTCCGTCCGGAAATAAAATAAAAACCGTTACTCCTTTTTTCCCCAAAAGTCCGGCAATCGCAGCCGCTCCAGTATCTCCAGAAGTGGCACCTAGTATCGTTAAAGGTTTTCCATTTTTTTTAATTTGTTCTTCATAAATATTTCCAAGGAGTTGAAGAGCAAAGTCCTTAAATGCTAAAGTGGGTCCATGAAAAAGCTCTAGGATTTTTAAATTCTTTTTCAATGAAACAATGGGAGCAATCTCCTGATGAGAAAAACGAGAATAGGAATCCTTCACTAATTCCCGCAAATTATTTTCTTCTATATCGGAAGCAAATAAACGAAAAAAAGAAAAACATAAATCTGGATAACTCATGTTCTCCCAATCCGAAAGATAAGAAGTAATATCAGGAAATTCGTCCGGTAAGTAGAGACCTCCATCTGGAGCTAATCCCTGAGCTACTGCTTCTGAAAAGCTTACCGAACCCGCCTGCCCTCGGGTACTGACGAATCTCATTAAATAAACTCTCCTACTTTCCTAAATCAAATGCCTGATGAGCAACCCTCGTTGCATCATCTCCATTATCAGGATTAACCGCGACTGAAATCTTGATTTCAGAAGTGCTAATCATCAACATATTAATTCCTGCATTGGCAAGTGCTTCAAAGAATTTAGAGGCTACACCAGAATGGGAACGCATTCCCACGCCGACAACAGAAACTTTAGCAATATTTGTACTTTTTCCAAGTTTACCAGCGGACTGGTCCAGGAAATGAGCCTTTAGGGCTTTTTCTGCCCGGAAGGCGTCTTCAGTAGGAACTGTAAAGGTAAGGTTTGCCTTTCCATTACGAGCAACATTCTGAACAATCATGTCTACCACCACATCGGTTTCGGACATAATCTTAAAAATTGCCGCGGCTGCACCCGGTCGNTCAGGCAATTCGGTAATACTTAATCTTACTTGATTTTTATCAATGGCTACACCACTAACTAGTGTATCCTCGAGGGATTTTACTTTTTTCTTCACGGTCGTTCCTGTTTTGTTGGAAAAGGTTGAGCGAACTTCAAATGGAATGTTATGTTTTTGGGCAAATTCTACTGCCCGTGTTTGCATTACCTTAGAGCCACTGCTTGCTAATTCAAGCATCTCCTCGTAATTAATGGCCGGCATTTTGCATGCATTCGGGACGATACGAGGATCTGCGGTGTAGACTCCTTCCACATCGGTAAAAATTTGACAACTTTTGGCACGTAATGCACCGGCAAGGGCAATTGCACTTAGATCAGATCCGCCCCGTCCAAAAGTAGTAACATCTCCATGATCGCTCACTCCCTGAAAGCCTGCCACTACCACTACATTACCCGCCCGTAATTGCTTACGAATATCCCCCCCTCTTACTTCTCGAATACGGGATTTAGTATGGATTCCTTCCGTAATAATTTCTGCCTGCCATCCAGTCCGGGAAACCGCCGGNACCTTTAAGGCATGGAGTGCAAGAGTCATCAGGGCAATGGTTTCTTGTTCACCGCAAGTCATTAAAACATCCATCTCTCTTTCAGTCGGGTTTTTTAAAATTGCACTTGCCCGTTCAATTAACTGATTGGTTACGCCAGCTCGGGCAGAGACCACCACCACCACTTGATTACCTTCGGTTAATGTGCGTTTAACCCTTTTCGCAACCCGCTTAATGCAGTCAACATCGGCTACCGATGTGCCGCCAAACTTCTGTACAACGATACTCATTTTTCTTCAAAACAATTGGGATCAAACATACGAAATAAAACTGGCTTCTCTTTTACACCATCTAATTGTTCTAACGAATCGATTGCTAATCCAATAGAGTGTTCATTAGTTTGGTGAGTAGTTAAAATAATCGATGCCGATTTAGTTTTCTCGTCTGGAGTCTGAGAAACTGTGGCAAGACTGATTCCATGGACTGCTAAATTTTCAGCCACCTTTGCTAATTTACCGGGACGATCGTCCACACTTAGCCTCAAATAAAAACAACCTGAAATTTCCTGAGAAGGTGCCGGTTTACATTCATCTGGAGTTACATGTAAAAGCTTGGGAGGTAATGCACTGCCCTGCATGCCTTTAACCACATCCACAATATCACTAATTACGGAACCGGCTGTGGGGTCCTGCCCTGCTCCCCTGCCCGTCAGAACAACTGTTCCCACAACTGTTCCTGTCAGACTAATTCCATTAAAAACTCCATCTGTCTGGGCGATAATTTCATTAATCGGAACTAAAGCTGGGTAAACTCCAACGGAAACATAATTTTGCTCGAAGCTTCGGCGAATTACTCCGATTAATTTTATCTTACAATTTAGATCCCGGGCAGCGGCTAAATCTTCATTTGAAATTCTACGAATTCCCTCCACCGTAGTGTCTTTTAAATCAATCCACATCCCATGGGCAAGGTAGCCAAGGATAACCGCTTTATGGGCTGCATCAACCCCATCTAAGTCTAAAGCTTCATCCGCTTCCACATAGCCTAACTCACGGGCATCTCCCAGTACATCATCAAAGGTGGCTCCTTCATTTTCCATTCGAGTCAGGATATAATTTGAGGTGCCGTTCATTATTCCGTAAATCAACGGAAATTCATTCGCAACCAAGCTTTCACGAAGAACTTTAATGATCGGAATTCCACCGGCAACACTGGCCTCAAAAGCATAACGAACACCAGCATTTTCTGCCGCTTTAAATAATTCATCACCATGATCACAAATTAATGCTTTGTTGGCNGTTATTACTGATTTCCCCATGCTAAAGGCTCGGAGGGTCAACTTTTTTGCTTCTTCAATTCCTCCTATTAGTTCGCAAACAATATCAATATCAGGATCTTCAACAATCGAAAGTGAATCTGTGGTTATGCATGTTGGATCTATTGCGAACGCTCTTTTTTTTGATAACGAACGAACAGAAGCACGGGTCGGAATGAGTTGGACTCCAAGAATTCTCTCCCATGCCTTTTCGTTTTCTACTAAATGCTTCCATGTTCCCTGTCCCACAGTACCGAAACCAAGAATACCAACTCGTAAGACTTTTTTTTCATTCATAACAAACTTAGTAGAAATAGTTTTAAATTTTATTTTTTTTCTGAAAACGATTTTCAGTTCCTTCACGAAGACGGATGATATTCGAACGGTGTCTCCATACAATCCAAGCCATTATTATAAAAGCCAACGTAACCATTCCCATTACACCGGAAGAGTCTTCGTTAGACCAAGCAATTACAATCGCACAGACTGGAAGACTTACCCCAAAACCAATTGAAGCAAGTGCAACGTAGCGGGTTGAAAAAAAGATAATGACCCATGTAACCAACCCTAAGAATAAACAACCTGGCATCACCCCAAGTAATCCTCCCATTGTGGAAGCAACTCCTTTTCCTCCGCGAAAGCGAGTAAATATGGGATAGGTATGCCCNAGGACGGCACCGGGCAATCCCCATAATCCAAGAGTCGAATCTCCGGAAAAAGAAATCCATGGAAAAAGAAACCATGTGGTGGCGATCAATCCCTTCATGAAATCCATAAAAAATACAAAATATCCCGCCGGTTTACTTACACTTCTTAGTACATTAGTTGCCCCTGGATTACCACTCCCCACGGAGAAAATGTCTACCCCATACCGCTTGGCAACCAAGACTCCAAATGGAATTGAACCCAAGATATAGCCGACTAAGGCAACTCCAACAGTTTCAACTGAAAGCATATTTAAAATAAAAAAGGATCAAGGTATTCGAGCTAACCTTGTCGGGAAATTCTTGCCTCTCTGATATCAGAATCTGCCTCCAGTATGCGAAGCACACCTTCATCCGGTTCCTCATCAAGTTCGCAAATTGTTAATGCAAGTTCGCCACAATCCGCTCGACTCAACGACATATTGGCAATGTTAACACCTCGATCGCCCAAAATTGTTCCCAATTTTCCTACAATTCCAGGTTTATCAACATTTCGAACAACTAATAAAAGGTCAACTGGACGAACTTCAATAGCTTGCTGGTCAACCTCCACGATCCGAGGATCATTTGCTTTGCCAAGAAGTGTTCCTTTCACAGATCTTTCTGTTCCATCACTTGAAACAGTTTTCACCTCAATTAATTCGTTATAATCAACCACCGATGAGGATTTTGTAACTTCTAGCTTTATTCCTAAAGCCTTAATCTTGTGAGGTGCATTCACATCATTGATTCCCTCATCTCCGGCAAGCCCAGCAAGCCAGCCCTTTTGAACAGCCCGGGTTAAAGGAACCGCGTCAAAATCAACAATTCCTCCCCAAAAAGTAATATGAATTGAAGAAATATTTTCCTGTGCTGATTGACGCGCAAAACTTCCTAATCGATGACAAAGGTCAAGATATGGGCTTAATGTAATTAAGTCTTTTGGATCAATCGAGGGCATATTAATCGCATTTCTAATACGACCTCCTTGCAAAACCTCCGCAATTGCTTCCGCAATTTCAACCCCAACACTTTCCTGTGCCTCGGCAGTGGATGCACCTAAGTGGGGAGTTAAATTTAAATTCTCAATACCGCGAAACTCATGATCCTCTGGAAGCGGTTCCTGTTCGTAAACATCTAATCCTGCAACTGCCACTTTTCCACTTTTTAAAGCTCCTGCGAGTGCACTCTCTTTGATAATACCACCCCGAGCACAATTAAAAATTCGTACTCCATCCTTCATTTGAGAAAAGGCAACCTCATCCACCATATCCTTGGTGTCTTTCGTCAGAGGCATATGGACGGTTATATAATCCGCTCGGATAAAAGCATCTTCTAGTTCAACTTTTTCTACTTCAAGTTCGTTCGCTCGCTCTTCGGTCAAATAAGGATCATAGGCAATTACATTCATCTCAAATGCCTTCGCTCTTTTTGCAACTTCAACCCCGATTCGACCCAATCCAAGAACCGCTAAAGTTTTGAATCTTAATTCGCCACCCTTTAACTGCTTCCTTTCCCATAATCCCTCTTTCATACTCGTTACACCACGAACAATTGGACGGGTGCTGCAGAGCATGTGTGTAAAAGTCAATTCTGCGGTAGCAATCGTGTTGCCACCAGGCGTATTCATTACAATAACTCCCGCCTCGGTAGCTGCTTCGATATTAATATTGTCCACTCCCACTCCGGCACGCCCGACCGCTTTCAATTTGGTTGCACCAGTAATTACTTCGGGAGTTATCTTGGTATCACTCCTGACAATAATTGCAGAAACATCCTTGGAAATCTCTAGCAATTTTTCTGGAGATGATCCGTAGGCTTCAACTACTTCAAAACCATCCTGCTTTTGCAAAAACTCCACACCTAATGGGGAGATACGGTCCGCGACAAGAATTTTCATTGTAACAATGTAAAAAGGTCTAAATATGCCCAAAACTACTACAATTGCAATGAGGAAAGAAATTTCTTAATTTTTACTTTCCGAAGCCATCTTCAATTGGCATGATGGACGGTAATTATGTTTGAATCATTAACTGAAAAATTAAGCCATACCCTACGAAACTTGAGGGGCGTTGGAAAACTTTCTGAAGACAATATCAGTGAAGCATTAGGAGAAGTGAGAAAAGCTCTTCTTTCGGCTGATGTTCATTTTAGAACTGCACGAGAATTTGTAGAAGAAGTAAAGCAAGCCTGCCTGGGTCAGGAGGTACTGAAGTCAGTCTCTCCTGGGCAACAGGTCGTCAAGATAATCAATGACGAGCTTGTTAAATTACTCGGTGAAGGATCCACGCAGTTAAAAGAGGATAAACCTCTTCGGGTAATGATGGTAGGTTTACATGGTGCGGGTAAAACCACCACTTCAGCTAAATTAGCTAAAAGATTGGCAAAGGACGGGCGTAAACCAATGCTTGTAGCCTGTGATATTTATAGACCCGCTGCAATTGACCAATTAGAAATCCTTTCAAAAAACGAAAATTTTCCATGCTATCTAGACCGAACTAGTAAAAATGTTCCCAATATTGCAAGAAATGGCTGGGAGGAGTCGAAGAAAAATGGGTCCGATCTAGTCATATTTGATACGGCAGGCAGATTGCAAATCGATGACGAGCTCGTTCAGGAGTTAGAAGATTTAAAAAAACAAATCAATCCCCACGAAATTCTCCTCGTTGCTGATGCCGCTCTTGGACAGGAAGCAGTCAATGTTGCTAAGACTTTTCATGAACGGTTGGATCTTACTGGTATAATTCTTACCAAAATGGACGGTGACGCCCGCGGGGGTGCCGCACTTTCCATGAAAAAAGTAACTGGTGCTCCGATTAAATTCATGGGGGTTGGCGAAAAAATTGATGAATTTGAAGTTTTTCATCCGGATCGGCTGGCTTCCCGAATCTTAGGTATGGGGGATGTTGTATCTCTTGTCGAAAAGGCACAGGAACACCTCGATGAAGAAGAATCAATGCGCATGGCGGAGAAAATGCTTAAGGCGGAATTCGACTTTGACGATTTTCTTTCTCAAATGAGGCAAATGAAAAAAATGGGATCAATGGGGTCAATTGCGAAGATGCTTCCAGGAATGGGAAATATTCAAGTAGGAGACAAAGAAGAGAAATCCCTGGCACGACACGAAGCCATAATTTTATCGATGACCAAAGAAGAACGACGAGTTCCAAGGATTATAGCCGGTTCGAGGCGCAAAAGAATTGCAGATGGTTCAGGCGTTCAAATTCGGGATGTGAATCAACTCATTAAGCAATTCTCACAAATGCAAAAAATGATGAAGAAAATGAAGGGTGGAAAAATGAAAAAAATGATGAGTGCTCTTGGTGGCGGAGGTGGTATGCCAGATATGAATGACATGGACCCCAACCAATTGGCCAAGCTGGCTAAGAAATTTAAATAACGGGTCTAATCGAGATTGTGAAGATCCACCCATCCATTTTTTGGATTCGACGCAGCTGCTAAAAAAATTCAGTAAAAAGTATAGCTAAAATGAATTTTTAGATTTGCATTAAAAACATCCACTTCTATACCAAATACTTATTATCTAGTTCAGTATTTAAATCTCACACAAACAATTTATTATGTCAGAAAATATATCTAAATGTCCAGTACTTGGTGGAGCGCACGCCCATAGTGCTGTTGGAACAACCGCAAACCAACATTGGTGGCCCAACCAATTAAACCTAAAGATCCTGCATCAAAATTCTTCTCTTTCCGACCCAATGAGTGAGGATTTTAATTATGCAGAGGAATTTAAAACTTTGGACTTGAATGCGGTTAAAAATGACATCGAAGTTTTAATGACCTCCTCTCAGGATTGGTGGCCAGCTGATTATGGTCACTACGGACCCTTCTTTATCCGCATGGCCTGGCATAGCGCGGGTACATACCGCATTCATGACGGCAGAGGAGGTGGGGCATCCGGTACTTTACGATTTGCTCCGCTAAATAGTTGGCCTGACAATGGAAATTTGGACAAAGCAAGAAGGTTATTGTGGCCCGTAAAACAGAAGTACGGAAAAAAACTTTCCTGGGCAGATCTTATGATCTTAACTGGTAATTGTGCCATTGAATCAATGGGCTTGAAAACATTTGGATTTTCTGGAGGCCGTGCCGATGTTTGGGAACCTGAAGAGGACATTTATTGGGGACCAGAAATCGAATGGCTTGGAGATGAGAGATACACGGGAGACCGGGAATTAGAGGAACCACTTGGTGCTGTTCAAATGGGCCTAATTTATGTTAACCCACAAGGCCCAAATGGTAACCCTGATCCCATCGCAGCAGCTAAAGACATTCGTGAAACCTTTGCTAGAATGGCGATGAATGATGAAGAGACTGTTGCCTTGATTGCAGGTGGGCATACTTTTGGTAAAGCTCATGGTTCTGCTGACCCTGATCAATATGTAGGACCAGAACCCGAAGGTGCGAGTACAGAAGAACAAGGCCTTGGATGGAAAAACAGTTTTGGTAAAGGAAATGCCGAAGACACTATCACCAGTGGATTGGAAGGTGCCTGGACAACCGAGCCAGCTAAATGGGACAATAATTACTTTGAGAATCTATTTGGTTATAATTGGGTCTTAACCAAAAGCCCTGCAGGAGCACATCAGTGGACCCCCAAGGAAGAATCCGCAAAAGACACTGTCCCGGATGCTCATAATCCCGCCAAGAAACACGCCCCGATGATGTTTACAACGGATATTGCATTGAAAGAAGATCCCGCATACTTACCTATTTCGAAGCGTTTTCATGAAAACCCGGATCAGTTTGGGGATGCTTTTGCAAAAGCATGGTATAAACTAACCCATCGTGATATGGGCCCGAAGTCTAGGTTTGTTGGTTCACTGGTTCCCGATGAAACACTTATATGGCAAGATCCAGTCCCGGCAGTTAACTATGAATTAATTGGAGAAGAAGAAATCAATGCATTAAAGATTACGATTCGAGACTCAGCTCTTTCCATTTCACAACTGGTTAAAACTGCATGGGCATCGGCGTCCACTTTCCGTGTTACTGATAAGCGAGGAGGGGCAAATGGAGCCCGGATCCGACTATCCCCTCAGAAAAATTGGGCCGTTAATCAACCCGCTGAACTTTCATCAGTTATTCAGGCATTGGAAAAAATTCAGTCTGATTTTAATAACTCCCAATCCGGTGATATGAAGGTATCTGTTGCTGATATTATCATCCTCGCTGGTTGTACCGCAATCGAAGATTCAGCCCAAAATGCAGGACAAAAAATAACAGTCCCATTTTCCCCGGGAAGAACGGACGCAGTACAAGAGGAAACTGATATTGAATCGTTTTCTGTACTTGAGCCAAAAGTAGATGGATTTAGAAATTACCTTCAGGCAAAACCGGTCAGGTCTACCGAAGAACTTCTTGTGGATCGAGCACATATGTTATCCCTCACCGCACCAGAAATGACCGTTTTGATTGGTGGATTAAGAGTTCTTAACACCAACTCAGATAATTCTGACTTAGGTGTATTCACAGACAAACCCGGGACATTAACCAACGACTTTTTTGTGAATTTACTGGACATGAACCTTGAATGGGAAAAATCATCCAAGTGCGATCACTTTTTCGAAGGTAAAGACTTAGTGAGCAAAGAAGTTAAATGGACTGGCACATCCGTTGATCTTTTATTTGGTTCAAACTCACAATTGAGAGCAATTTCAGAAGTCTATGGCTCGAACGATTCCTCTCAAACATTTTTGAACGACTTCGTTTCTGCCTGGAATAAGGTTATGAATCTTGATCGATTTGATCTGGAAGATTAATTTTTCCTAGTTTTTCGATGTAGTTCACTAGTCCCAATGTCGTTTGGGATTAGTGTGCTATTTTCGGGCTTACCTGCTATATAATTCGCCTGACCTTCTGAAAGAGTTCCGTCATTTTTTCGAGGTCTTTTATACCAGGTGATTTTTCAATCCCACTATTCACATCTACATGACGGGCTTGCGTTTCCTCGATCGCACTCGAAATGTTTGATGGAGAAATCCCACCAGCAAGAACCCAATTTTTTGCCGTAAACTTTTCCCTCCATAAGGAAAAGCTTCTCCAGTCTGAACGTTCTCCTGTTCCTCCAAATTTACTCTCGGAATAAGCATCTATTAAAAAAGTTTCCGAGTAGCAGAACAAGTCTTCTGGAAAACTTACACCTTTGGGCAATCTTGGTGCTAACCAAAGGTTTTCTGCTCCAACTAATTGGCTCCATTGCCCAATCAAGTCCCTGGATAAGTCGTAGGAAAAATGAAGTTGAAAAACACCAAAGCCTTGGTCCATTATTTTCTTTAGGTGTTCAATCGTTGGCTCAACTTCAACCGCCACCATTTTTTCTTCATTTAAAGAAAGTTCTGATTTTATATTTTCAACTTTTTCAAAATCTATCTTTCTTGGTGACTTCTCGTATGTAATAAATCCCAGTTTATCCGCTCCCAGTTCCAATGCGAACCGTGCGTCTTTTGCTTCAGTAATTCCGCAAACCTTGACTGATATAGAGTCCGCTTTGTTCACAATTATTTTTTGAAATAATTCACCAAAGATTCGACCATTGATTCTAGAGTTGAATCAGCAGCTTCAATTCCAACAGTAAGTTCGTTCTCCTGAAGAGTTTCAGACGTTTGCGTACCAAAGCTACAATAAATGGGTTTTTTTGCATTCTTTGAAAGCCAAGTCATCTTCTTGCTCGATGTAAGAAAGTGCGGCCGAGGAACTTGCAAAAACTATAGCATCAGCACCTTTCTCAATAAAATCAGAACGATCGGGTGCAGTAAGCACATCCGCAAAGTCAGTTTGATAAATAGGTAAAGTGTCTACAATTGCATGACCGATCGACTCAAGTAAGCCCACCAAGACTTCCCGATTGCGGTTCCCTGCAACGACCAACACATTTGCACTATCCAAAGAATTCGTAGCCACCAATTCTTGAGCCAAATCTTCCGCAGTGGATCGCTTTGGGATTAACTCCACTTCCAAATTAAACTTTCGTACTACGTCGGCAGTAGCCTCGCCTACACAGGCAATTCTCATTGGACCAAAGCTTCTAATATCACTAAACGCTTTGAAAAATAGTTTGAAAAACTCTTTTGCACCATTGGCACTAGTAAAAATTACCCATCCATAAGTTGCGATTCCGGTAAAAGTTTCTGCAATTAAATTTCGATCCTCCTGGGGTAATATCTTAATTAATGGAAGTTCAAGAACTTCAGCACCTTTTTTTTCGAGTAGTAGCTTTAAACGACTCGTCTGGTTTACCGGTCTAGTCACAACAATTCGGGTTCCAAACAATGGTCTATTTTCAAACCAATTTTTTTCGCCACTCAGCCCAATTGAATTCCCAATAAAAATAATTGCCGGTGCCTTTAAGTCCTCTCGTGTCGCGTCCTTTACTAAATTCCCTAGTGTGCTGATTATTTTTCTTTGAGTCGGTAAAGTACCATGACTTACAATTGCGGCGGGTTTATCTGGAGCAAGCCCACCCTTCAATAATTTTTTCGTTATTTCATTCAGCGTACCCATTCCCATATAAATACAAAGTGTGCCTCCCACTTCAGCAAATTTAGCGAAATCAACCCGGAGAGATTCCTTTTCAACATCTTCATGGCCGGTTAAAAACGAAATCGAAGAACCATATTCTCGGTGAGATAAAGGAATTCCTGCGTAAGCCGCACAAGCCAGTGCAGCAGTAACACCCGGTACAATTTCATACGGTATATTAGACTGGTCCAACACAATCATTTCTTCTGCGCATCGACCAAAAACAAATGGGTCCCCTCCTTTTAAACGAACTACCCTCTTCCCTGCTCTTGCTCGGTTAACTAAAATCTTACCGATTTCTTCCTGGACAACCGTATGTCGTCCTGGACTTTTCCCTACATCGATGTGTTCGCAGTCACTTTTCGCTCGTTTGCGTAATTCTGCATTGGCAAGGTGGTCAAATACTAGCACATCACAAGTACTTATCAATTCAATCGCTTTTTGAGTAATTAAACCTACATCTCCAGGCCCCGCTCCTACCAAGAACACAGTTCCTACATTTTCTTTTTCTATTTCAGCCATGATAAAATTTTGTCCATGATCATTTCAATCGTATCATTCTGAATATCGAGAATGCGAATACCACAATCCTCATGGAAGAAATGTAATTGCTTCCCTGCCAAATGAACACCAAGTGCGACCTGGCACCCCCCTCCAAGACGATCTAAAATAGCTCGTTCAAGCAAAACGGCTCGACTAGTCTCCTCATGATCAAGAACTGAGAATTTGTCTAATTCGTTGGAGCGGACTTGAATCGCGATTGCGGCCTGCCCGGGAGAAGGGACCATCTCGTCAATAGGCAATTTGTTAAAGGTCAACCCCGGGTACTCCTTGATTCCCAATCGAGAAAGGCCTGCTGCTGCCAAAATTGTTCCATCTGCCTCTCTTTGAACTGCTATTTTACGCAAACGGGTTTCCACATTTCCGCGAAGTTCCTTCCAACTGACTTGAGGAAATCGCTTTTGGAGTTGCGCCCTTCTTCGAGGACTTCCAGAAGCTAATATTTGAGGATCTTTTACCTGCTCATTTAAAACAAGGACATCACGGGGATCTTCACGTACAGGAAATGCAGACAAGACTAAACCGTCTGGGTTTTCCGTCGGTAAATCTTTCGCACTGTGCACGGCTAGGTCGGCTCGTCCTTCCAGTAAAGCGACCTCTAATTCTTTTGTAAATAAGCCCTTTCCACCCTTCTCCTGTAACGACCAATCAGCTTGCTGATCGCCCGTGGTTGACATCGGTGAAAGTTCAACATTTAAACCCATGACAGATTCTACTAATTGAGCCACCCAATTGGCCTGTTTTAGGGCAAGAGGACTTTTCCTTGTTGCTAAAACAAGCTTATTAGTTGAGGCAGACATAAAAGTGATGCCGCATTATGTGCCAGGGCAAGATCTAATCATGCCTAAGCAAAGTCGGGATCGAATATTAGGAATAAGAAGCCTGTGCTCCTTTAATGTTCTTTTTTGGAATCCAAGACATTAACTCACGCAGACGCTTCCCAGTTTCTTCGATAGGATGTTTTTCACCGTCCTCTAGAAGTTTATTGTATTTGGGGAGACCAGCCTCGTATTCTTTGACCCATTCCTTCGCAAACTTACCAGACTGGATTTCCTTAAGAATAGACTTCATCGACTTTTTAACATTTCCGTTAATGACACGAGGTCCTCGGGTTACATCGCCAAACTTTGCAGTCTCTGAGATCGAAAAACGCATCCCGGCGATGCCAGATTCAATCATCAAATCAACAATCAACTTCAGTTCATGCAAGCATTCGAAATAAGCCATTTCTGGGGCGTATCCGGCTTCCACCAAGGTTTCAAAACCAGCTTCAACTAGGGCTGATGCACCTCCGCACAGAACCGCCTGTTCGCCAAAAAGATCAGTTTCAGTTTCTTCTTTAAAGGTGGTTTCTAAAATTCCTGCTTTTGCGGCTCCAACCCCTGCGGCCCAACTTAGGGCGGTTGCTTTTGAATCCTTTGAAGATCCTTTGAGAACTGCGATCAGAGCAGGAACGCCCTTCCCTTCTTTAAATTGAGAACGTACAACATGGCCCGGTCCTTTCGGGGCAACCATAATTACACTCACACCCCGTGGTGGCTTGATTAAGCCGAAGTGGATTGCGAAGCCATGCGTAAAAAGTAAAGTTTTTCCCTTGGAAAGATTGGGCTTGATTTCTTTTTCGTAAACTTCGGCTTGTTTCATATCAGGAACACCGATCATAATAACATCCGCTCTCTTGGTAGCTTCCGCCACTTCAACCACCTCAAACCCTTGTCTTTTCGCTACTTTTATTGATTTACTGCCTTTATATAGACCAATGATGACATTGCACCCACTTTCTTTCAGGTTCAGCGCGTGTGCGTGTCCCTGTGATCCGTATCCTATAACGGCTAGCGTTTTCTTCTTAATGGCTGTTACTTTAGCCTCTTTTTGAGTGTATACTTTAGCGGGCATGGCCGTATATTTTTTTGTGTTACTGTTTATATAGTGAAAATGTAAGACGATTAATGATCTGCTCGCCCCCGTCGCAGGGAAACTGTTCCCGTTCGTGCAAGTTCGATAATACCAAAGGGTTCGATCAATTCTATGAATGCAACAATTTTATTACCGTTTCCGGTTGCCTCCACGACTAACGATTCTTTTGCCACATCGATAATTTTCCCACGAAATACATCGCAAATCTGGGTAACTTCAGAGCGATTGGACGAATTGGCTTTTACTTTTATCATGACTAACTCTCGGCCTACACTCTCGTTATCTGAGAAATTTTGAATATCAATCACATCAATCAACTTGTCCAATTGCTTGACGCATTGATCAAGTGCTTTCTCATCACCGTTCAATGTGGCTGTAATCCTAGATCGGCCCTCTTGGTGGGTTGGCCCCACATTTAAGGTATCAATATTGAATCCCCGGCCACTAAACAAGCCGGCAATTCTGGCAAGTACACCAAATTTGTTTTCAACCAGAACGGAGATTACATGTCGCATGAAGTAAAGAAGGAAAAGTGGTGGACGACACAGGACTCGAACCTGTGACCTACTGGGTGTAAACCAGTTGCTCTAACCAACTGAGCTAGCCGTCCAAAGTTTAAAATTTAAAAGTCAGATTATACTAATGAAACGCATTAATGTGGCAAGCGTGAATAATTACTTTACTTTTTAGACACCCTAATTTTTTTGGGACCAAGTACTGGCTTGATTGGTGAACCATATTTTTTACTTACTCGAACAGAGTTCGCCTGACTAGATGCAGACGGAGAAACCTTGCCTGAATTTGAAGAAGAAACCATTTTCTTAGGACCGAGCCAGTAACTGCTTGGATTAGCACCCGAATTTCCCTTACCCGATGGAATTACCCCACGTACTGAAGACTCTCCAAGTCTTCGCTCGGAAGAACCCATCGGTAAATTTTTGGATCCTGCTTTTTGTACAGGAAAGCCTGGTTCACTGGATCGACCTTTTCGAAATTGAAATCGATTAATATCGCGCAGTGACATGTTATTTACATTATTCATCATATCATCCACTCTTTTATCTAGTTCCGCGTAAACGGCATCTCGAAATTCGATCGAAGCGGCTGCGGGGCTTCTGTTTCCTAGATCAATATTTGAAACTCTTTCAAAGTTCTCGGAAGCGAATTTTTGATTAGAAGAAAGTTCATTTTCAATAATTTTTGTATCGAAACGCTCGCTTCCCCAGGTTTTTTTATTTTGTGCAGGAAATCTCCTCCCTCCAAAAGAAGAATAACGGCTTGGCCATTCGTTTACAGAAAAACGTTGGGTGGAAATAGAATTAATTCGACTCGAAGATAATCTCTTCGAAGACATTTGGTTTAATCTACCATCCAAAGATCGCACACGCTTGGTAAAGTCATTTGCCCGTTGTTGAGAAAAGCAAAAAGAAAACAACGAGAAACTAAGAAGAATTATAATCGGAGTTTTATTTAATGAAATTCTCGACATTTCACTAACATATATAAATAAATGGTGGGACCTCAACTTTAATTACAACCCACAATTTTTTTATCCTACTGTAAATGAAGAATTATTTAAATCTTGTCTCAAGAGTTCTGGAAAACGGGGATTATCGCGATGATAGAACCGGGACCGGGACCTGGTCAGTTTTTGGTGAACAGGAACGATTTAGATTAGATACCACATTTCCCCTATTAACCACCAAGAAGCTTCACCTACGTTCCATTATTTATGAATTACTTTGGTTTCTGAAAGGAGATACCAATATAAAATATTTAAATGATAACCAGGTTAAAATCTGGGACGAATGGGCTGATAAAAACGGAGATCTTGGACCGGTTTATGGCGCACAATGGACAAATTGGAAAAGAGCAGACGGAAAACTAGTCAATCAAATCCAGGATGTCGTTCACTCGATAAGAACGAACCCAGATAGCCGAAGGCATATTGTTTGTGCATGGAACCCCGGCGAATTACACCTGATGGCTCTTCCCCCTTGCCATGCGCTCTTTCAATTTTATGTCTCCAATGGAAAACTCAGCTGTCAACTCTATCAAAGNAGTGCTGATATATTCTTAGGNGTNCCATTTAATATCGCNTCATATAGCATTCTAACAATGATGGTTGCAAAAATCTGTGGTCTACAAGCCTATGAATTTATTCATACATTTGGAGATCTACATTTATACGCAAACCATAAAGAACAGGCAATATTACAACTTGAAAGAAATCCGAGAACACTCCCCAAAATGAATATTCATGGAAATCAGGAGGAACTTTCTGACTTTAAATTTGAAGACTTTGAACTTATTAA
>JGI20154J14316_10001017_pt1 | contig 25280 bp, 27 predicted proteins | sample COG_04_FD_14316 | JGI IMG/M metagenome (IMG submission 14316)
CTACATGAGACTGCGGATTACAATGTATTTTCCCATGGTGTAGCAAACAGGGGCGTATCAGTTAGAATTGGAAATGAAACATATCGTAACAAAAAGGGATATTTTGAAGACAGACGTCCAAGTTCAAACTGTGATCCGTATGTCGTCACATCACTTATTATGAAAAGCATTACAGCATAAATATACTTGTTTACATATTATTTGCAAATAAGTATATTATATTATTAATCGTCGTATTCTATTTTTCAAAAATATACGGATGTTTCGCACAGTATAGTTCATTACCCACCCCATAGCCACCACCGTTTACACATCTAGTATCTTTGTTTGCACCACTTGTATAGTATGCAAAACATCTACATTTTTGACTATACTTATTCGTATAATCATATGGAGTTTCCCATTCATCGTCACTTGACGTTTCCTCGTTCTTTTTAATGGCGTTCATCTCTATTTTAGCTTGATCATACGAACCTACTATTTCTGCCTTTACAACTTTTATATTCTTACAAACAATCGTAAAAGAACTCACTTTTTTCTTTGCAGCTTGCTTTTTGGGTCCTTTTATAGTTTCCGCTATTGTTTTATATTTTTCGATAAGTTTATTTAATCTTATTATTTCATTATCGAATATATTACACATCATTTCGTTATTATGATCCGCACAATAAACTAAACCGTTAAGGTTGTTATACATTACCTTTGTATTATGGCATGTAACGGTTGTTTCTAAAAACCCACCATGCAATATATGGGGTTTATTCATTCCGTGACAGCACATACCATTTGTATATGTATGAAAAATCTGATAGTATTGTTGAATATGTTTCATTTTTCTAGACATTATTTCTGTTGTAGCATTTAGACTATTCACGCCATAAATAAGAGGAGTTCCTGTATTAACAGGAAGAAGCTTACTTTGAATGTTGCGACAATATGGACACCGCAACTCTTGTGGTTTTAATTTTGTGCTTTCTAATCTACCAAAAAGTTTCTTATGATTATATACATCTTTAAATAATGGATCATAATTAAACACATGACCACACTCAAGAGTAACATAATTATCATCAAGAGGAAGCATAGTGATAAGACATTCCTTCATTTCATTGTTATTATTTTCTTCGTCACTTTCTATTTCAAGTAATTCTTTAAAGAAGTCCGAGTTAGATTTAGTATATTCTATAACATCTCCCATAATTAGTAATGTATTTTGTTAACTATGTAATATATTTTTAAGCATATTATATAGAGTATTAAGTTGATAATAGATAATGACTAATCTTTGGGGTCCACCTATATGGACATTATTTCATACATTAGCAGAAAAATTAAAAGATGAACACTATATGGCAGTTGCTCCTAGTTTAGTAAATTACATTAAAAGAATATGCTCATTGTTACCATGTCCAGACTGCCAGGAACACGCATCTCAATATTGGCGAGTGACAAGATACAGCTTAACAAGCAAAGATAAGTTAAAAGAATTTTTATTTAATTTTCACAACGAGGTAAATAAACGAAAAAGTTATCAGCAACAAGATCTTGCGATTTTAAACTTATATAAAAGTAAACAACTTTCACAAGTTTATAATAATTTTATAATTGTATTTATGTCTCGAACAACATCCCGTCTTATGACAGATTCGCTTCACAGAAAAAGGTTAATTGACGAGTTCAAAATATGGCTTCTTCAAAATGCACATTTTTTTAACCCCTAATCTATATTATCTATACTACATTATTTGAGATAAGTTCTCCATTCTTATATACGGCACATTTAAACTGCTGCTTTTTAGGACGTGTGCAAACTACTTTACTACTTTGCATTTCATTAAAGAATAAAAACTTGGACGATCCGCCAGCATTCATTGCAGTAATAATAAGAAGTCCAGATATAAGTCCAGAAACAACGTTCAAAAATAGAACACTTGTATCACCAATACACTTATTTAAACCACGAACCATTATGTCCAATGAAATATAACTTATAAAGGTTCCAAGAACAAACCAGTTCATCGAACTATTGAGATACATTGGTAGACACATATACATAAGCGTAAATGCTAACATGAATGAACTGTAGGTGTTGTTTCCATGTGTGCTATAATTAATAACGCTACATATACCCGGGGTTTTTACTTCTTCTGCCCCTGCGGCATAATATAAAAATTCTCTAATAATAGACACCGCAAACATGAAACCTAGATATATAAAACCTTTGTAACTTTGTATAATCACACTAAATGCTATAATAGATATAGCAATAATGATAGGTGAATAGAATACCATAAACACCAAAAGGTTTGATGGCTGTAAAATATTTAATGATCCCGATGGTGTTTTTTCCATTTGAAATGATATAATAAAGGGGAAGATTATTATATCATACTACATTATTCATTATCTTTTTCTATAATTTGATCTAATAACTGATTTATATTTGAAACCGCATTAAATGTAACTCCCTTAATTTCGTCTCTGTCTTTATATTTATCATAAAACTTATTGAACTCGTATTCATTTTCAACTGGATAAAAATAAGTATTAATACCAGATTTCAAAGATCCAAGTATTTTTGCATCTAGCCCTCCGATTGCTGTTATCGCCCCTGTTAATTGTATTTCTCCAGTCATACCACAATTAGATTTTATCTTTTGATTGCTAAGAAGACTGAATAATACAGTAGTAATACAACTTCCTGCAGAAGGTCCATCTTTGGGTGTTGCTCCCTCTGGCGTATGAATATGAATACCATATTTGTTTACAGAATTGTATTTTTCCAACACAGTATCTATTTGTTCTTTTGTGCACAACTTATAGGCAAGTGTTAATGCAACATTCATTGATTCCTGCATTACATCACCTTGTTTACCGGTAAGTTTCAATCGTAAAAACTCCCCTGTTGGGTAAAAATGTGCTTCTATAGGTAATGTTCCTCCTTGTCCATGAGCATTAGCCCACAAACCATTTGCATAGCCAACTCTTGGTTCAGAAGGAACACATGTAATTTGAACGGGTCTAACATCTTTAAAATAAATATTTTTAACATCCTCAATGGTTATATTTAATGGATAATCATCTATTGTCTCTCGGGTTAACATGCGAATGTTAATATCACTTACAATTTCAAATAACTTTTCACGTAACTTTCTTACTCCAGGTTCACATGTGTAATTTTCAATAATATACTTTATAACATCTTCGGGAATGTTAACTGCACCTTCTAACCCAGTCTTTTTGTATATTTCAGGCAGTGTATACTCCTTTGAAATATGGATTTTTTCATCAAGTGATAAACTTGAAAACTTTACTCGATGTATTCTATCTAAAAGAATACGGTCGATTGCGTCTACATCATTATAAGAGAGAACAAAGAGAACCTTTGATAAATCAATATCTATACCCGAGAAATACTTGTCTTGAAACTTATCATTCTGTGTAGGATCAAGCATATGAATAAGAATACCAACAAGCTCTCTTCCATGTTCTGTCTTTGAAATCTTATCTAATTCGTCAATAAAAATAACAGGATTCATACACCTTTTATCCATAAGGATACCAACAATAGACCCCCATGTAGAACCAACATATGTATAATTATGGCCATGTAGTGTGCTACCATTTGAATCACCTCCCATCGCAATCATTGCAAATGGACGCGGATTGTTATCTCCATCAACCAAACATTTTGCAAGACCATATTTACAAAGAGATGTTTTACCAACACCAGCAGGTCCTTCAAACCCAAAACAATACCCACTATGCTCTCCATTTATCCATTGTCCTATAATTCGGACAAGTTGATCCTTAGCATTCTTATGTCCATATGCAGCCTTATCCAAAACACTATGGACATTTGAAATATAATCTGTTATTGTGTTAAATGTCTTATTTACTTCATGTAAATTATCTTGGGTGTTTACATATTCAGTTGATAAACGACAATACAATGATCCTATGATCTTATTTTTAATATTATCATCAACAGAAAGATTATGTAAATAGTCACTTATACATCCAATAATATTGGCTTTGGTTATTTTCGTATTTATCTTAGTAAAATAAGATACTACATCATGATCAAACTTATGTTTTTCCTTCAAACTAATTAACTCATTCGAAACAACTTCTACATAGTTTACTAAAGATTTCTTATCGTATCCTCTCAACTTATTATTAATTACATCATAGACAGTTGATTCGTCATAAGTTGTATACTTCTTATAAAACTTACCAATAATGTATCTTATATCAGCAACACTATATTTGCATATCGGAACTACAGCATTTTTGTATTCATCTTTCTGGATATTAGTATCCTTAATAATATTTAATAATACATCATTCTTAAAACACGCATGTTCAAAGTTCTCCTTGATCTTATACGATACCCCCATAATAGGCTCTTTACGGTATACTCCGAATGGTATTTTTAATAAACCATCTAAGTATTGTTTTGCTTTCGATCCCCCATCATCTGGCTTTGACTTTACTTCTCTCAGCTTTACCATTGCTTTCTCTTTTACATTATCATCAGTTTTCATAAGACATATCTGTTGTTCTACATTGATCTTACTCGGATCAACTTTGTTAAGTCTACTGGCATACCGTAATGTTTCTACTAAGGAGTTATTGAATAATTCGTGCATTTTTGAAGTAAAACTATTGATAAGTTCCATTTGATCAGTGCTATCTTGCGAATTACTATTTTCTAATGTCAATAAATCATACAAAAAATATGCTGCATATTTACTATGCATATTTGTTTCTTCTAAAAATAAATATAAAAGAATACTTCGTTTCACATACAAAGATCTAGACATAAAATCAGCCGACATAGAAGTAATTGACTGCTGTTTAAATAATTTATGTTCTGTATATCCACCTTTGTAATAAGAATACAACCGGTTTGCATTATTGTGAACCATCCATTCTTTTGTTGTTAAAGACATTAGAAAGTTGTTAAACAACGATTTCTCGATATCTGATGGCAAGCTATCTATTGCATCTTTATACTTTGAATTAATATACATACTATTTGACAACTCTATATCCAAGTGATCAACTATACCAAATACAAACATACCTGCGTTCATTTTATCATTACGAATAAATACAACTACCCCATTTACATGTGCATGAAGAGAACCTATCATTGAGGTTGGAGATACATTAAAACACTCAAATGTATTCATTTTACGAATTTCTTGTATATTGTAATCCATTGTTAGGTCTTTCGAACTAACTATCCCATCATCCGACCCATCTAATGAAAACATAGTGTATCTCATAGGATGAAATTGCTTTTCTAGCACAGAGCTTATACCCCCACAAGCCTGTTTAATAATAGTATTTTTATATTCTTTACCAAAACACACATACATAAAATCATTAAAGTTCTTTGTTCCCCATTTTTTTATCATGTTTGAGATATCAACGTTTATTTTTTGAATTTTCCCAACAGCATCATCATATATATTATCTTTTTTATTTAAAACTTCAGTATAAACGTCACAGATAGCGTATCTAATACTTTTCAAATCATTCGAGCATTGTTTAAAATCATTTACGGTTAACACCCGAGTTCTTTTACTTTCTGTGATATGGTAATAAGTATTTTGTATGATGTCATTAAAATTAACTAATTTTTTAATCAATGACCCGTGTACATCGTCCCCGAGCGAATGCGTGTTATCTAATACTAAACCATCATAAAAGTGCATTTCTTGAACTGATATATAAACATATTATAATTTACTCAATATAATGCATTAGCTTAAAACACTTAGATACAAACAACTATTTACACAAGTAATACATAACATCGTGTAACATGGGGATACCAAGTTATTTTTCATATATAGTTAAAAATCATCCAGAAATCATTCAAAAGTTTGTCAGTGGGGAGTTTCCCATTGATAACCTGTATATGGATTGTAACTCTATTATTTACGATTGTTATCATTTATTATCTGAAGATGAGCGAGGGTCTAATATTACAAACACATTGATCAAAAATGTGATTAACAAAATAGAAAGATATGTAGATATCGTTTCCCCCAAAAAAAGAGTTATTGTATCATTTGATGGTGTCGCTCCTGTAGCAAAATTGGAACAACAAAGAACAAGAAGATTTAAAACGTGGTTTCAAACAAATCTCACAGACCAATTGTGCAAAAAACCAGACCCGTCTTGGTCAACTGCCTCGATCACTCCTGGAACAAACTTTATGAAACAATTAAACAAACAAATAAGCACTCATTTTTCTAACAAAAAAAACAGCAGTAAATATTCACCAACAATTATTGTCAGCACAAGTGACGAACCAGGAGAAGGCGAACATAAAATATTTTCTTATATCCGAAACAATGTCGATCATAGTTCCCAAACAACTGTTATATATGGTCTTGATGCAGACTTAATCATGTTATCAGTAAACCACTATCCACTATGCAAAGAAATCTACCTATTTCGAGAAACACCCGAGTTTATAAAAAGCATAGATTCAAGTCTAGAACCCAATGACAACTATTTGTTTAATATCGAACAATTAACCGGTGATATTGTTTTAGATATGCAAAAGGAAATCAACTTTTCACAAACAAATGCAAATAAGCGAATATATGATTACATATTCATGTGTTTTTTGCTAGGGAATGACTTTTTACCACATTTTCCAGCTGTTAATATTAGATCGGGCGGTATCATGAAACTTTTGCAACATTATAAAAGTACTCTTGGTTCATCAAACAAGTTTATTGTTGATATGGATAAAAAAAAAATCATCTGGAAAAACTTTCGTCTACTTATCGAGTCTCTGGCCATACATGAACAAGAGTATATGATTACTGAACACAACTCTCGTGATAAAAAAGAAAAACATTCATTGTATGCGTCTCACCATGAAAAGAATAAAATAGATAGAGGCGAACCTATGAACCAAGACGACAAAATAAAGGCATTTCTTGAAAAAATCCAAAACATACCCTCAACTGAAAGATCGGTCGAAAAATATATCTCCCCCGAGAAAGAATGCTGGGAAAATAGATATTATGCAAAATTACTGGATGTAGACATGACATCACCAGAACGTGTTCGTCAGGTTTGTATAAACTATCTAGAAGGATTGGAGTGGACATTTAAATACTATATGTCAGATTGTCCAAATTGGAGATGGAAATATAACTATCATTATCCACCACTTCTAAAAGATTTAATCAATCATATACCCTATTTTGATACAACGTTTATAGCTGAAAATATGACAACTCCTGTAGAACAAGTTGTCCAACTTTGCTACGTTCTTCCAAAGAAAAACTTATCATTGTTACCTTACAAGATATATAATCAGTTACACACCAAATACGATCACTGTTATCCAGAAAGAGTAGATTTCGAATGGAGTTATTGTAAATATTTCTGGGAGGCACANCCAAAACTTCCAATGATCGATATAAATGTNCTTGAAACAGCATTTANCAAAACCGTGAGTTANACAGTATGATTACTTTATGACAATTATAAGCTATAAAGTAATTATTTTACATCCCCTATATTTTATAAAATATGTCCACAACTTTTAAAAAATGGGTATTTTGGGGGGTATTTCAAGTTCGATATTAATTTTATTAGTTTTTAGATATTCCCGATTTTTACACACTTATTTTCACCTTTTTTGTTTGGTAAATTCTGGGTTATATTTGGGAATGTCAAAATTTTATGAAAAATATATAAAAAATAATAAATGCCCCTATTTTTGCATCTTTTTACTTAATCTATATGAAATTGTCCATTTTATGGGCAATCTTTCTAAGTTCGGTTTAGGTTTATCCACCTCTTTTTTGTTGTTCCGACACCATAAACTACCTAAAAAGTTGTATATAGTTTTACAAATAATACCTCGCATGATATAATGTTAGAAAAATAAAGATCTAAAATAGGATTTATGGTGTAAAATCAAAAATAATGATAATTTATGATGTAAACTATTGGGTTGTATTGTAAGTTTAAGTGATCATTTATCTAAATAGATTACACAATCATTATATCATTTTTTACACCATACACAAAATTACAAAAAAATGTAGTTCAAACTATCTGTATATATGAAAATGGACATTTATTTTTGTCCAAAAATGTCCTTTTTGAATTATACAAAACTTTTGAATCGTAAAAAAATAATTTTTCTTATGCAGCAGACCTGATAAAATACCCCACACTGACGAGAGCATAAAATTGAATTTGAGGAATTTTCAACTCTCTCAACTCTTGGACATCCCAATTTCAGGTTTTTGTAATTCTGTTGACGGTTTTTAACGCCTAAAATATTTTATTTTATAATGATTTATGGTGTATCAACTTAAAATATAAGGATCCAATTTACAGCATCTGTTGACAAATTAATATTTTGTTGACAAATAACATGTAAAAAAAACGCCTTGTCAACAAAAACGCCTTATGATATCAATATAAAAAAACGCCAATTATCACTTAAATAATTTCTCAGTAAGGTATATAAGGAATGTATACTTGTCATGATTGCCTTTTTAGTTCTATGAAAAAGAGTGAATATACAAGGCATCTTAAAACGAAAAAACATCTTAAAAATACATTAAGTCAACCTATTCCTGATAGTGATTTATTCGAATGTGAACATTGTCAATTATCTTATAAAACAAGACAAGGATTGCATACACATATGAGAAAAAATCACCAAGATGTAGATGAAAAAATAATAACCAGTTCAAATGTCATCGATATCGATTATAAGACGATGGAACTAAAATATAAAATAAAAGAGCTAGAATTAGAAGAAAAACGTCTTCAAATAGAAGAGGCAAAGTTGAACCAGGATAATATGAAAGATGACAAAATGATTAATGTCATAACAGAGGTATGTAATAGTCAAAAGATGATGTCAGAAACGATAGAAAAAATGGGAAACATCGCCAATACTGTAAACAACACAACAAATAATAACAACAATACAATTAACAACATCCATAACTTTAACCTGAACGTGTTTTTAAATGACACCTGCAAGGATGCTATGAACCTCATGGATTTCATTAAAACGCTCAAATACACAGCAGAAGACGTAGACAGTGTTGGAAGACTTGGGTATGCGGAAGCCATAAGTAAGTTGTTTATTAAGGGTCTCAATGAGATGGATGTTACACAAAGACCTATTCACTGCACAGATGTAAAGCGTGAAAAGTTATATGTGAAACATGACAATGAATGGAAGAAAGATAGCGAGACCGAAGGTAATCTTAAAAAGGCGATTAAGGTGGTTGGTCATCAAAACATGGGGTCATTGGAGGAGTGGAAAGAGAAGCATCCAACGCATAATAACCCAAGAACTAAAGAGCATACGGAATATCTTGAGATATGTAATCAGACGATGACAGGTATGTTAGATGATGATAATAAAGAGTATAAGAAGTTTGTTAAAAAGATCGCACCTGAAACATTAATCGATAAAACTAAAGTTAACTAAATATTTTTACTCTTGTAGTATTACATATAGTATTCAATATGTCAGAGCATGATGAAGCAGAAATTATAACACAACCAGATCCACACCACGAAACTCTATCTCCACCTCCTGACACCAATACTAGTAAAGATATAACCTTTACGAGTATTGCAGAGACATTGAAAAATAAAGAAAACAAGGTTCAGTCTATAGAAATGATGTCAAAGTTACAGGATGTCATGTATGAACATCTAGTTGCAGATCAAGAAGATCTGATTAGGAAACGAGAATTGGAAAAGCTTGAAAAGAAAAAGCATGCAGTTAAGATGGAGCTTGAGTGTCTTGAGATTGAAAACACTAAAATGGATACATATCTTAAAACATTGACAAAAAAACATGAACTTGAAATACTTTATTTACAGGAAGTGTGTGCACAAAAACAGAAAATATCCGACTTAAGTAATAATCATCCTGATATTAATTTTACACAAATAAGGCCATACGGTGAGTTCTACCGTGAAGAACTTAAAAGTGTAATGAAAGTAAACGTTGTGCATACGGATTATGATGATAATAAAGCATCTTCACCGCCTAAAATGAAAATAAGTCATCCAACATCGGGTAATACTGGTTCGACTGAGTTGTCTCCAAGAACCCGAACTCTAAAATCAAGAGAAGATAATACCGAAACTATAAATATCTCCAGACGAGCAACAGTTTCAGGATCAGATTTACAGTCTTGTTTACGTACTGCACTTGAAACAAAGTTTAAAAGAGTTGCGAATGAAAAAGAGCATTGTATGTCAAACGGAGAGGATAATTCAGAGTGGGATTAAAAATGATTTAGGTAAGTTACATATGAATAATAATATTTTTAGTCATTGTTTTATTTCTTAGCAAGACGGCGAGATCGTCTAGGCGGAATTGTCTCAGCTGCATTTTTGTTGGCGTCACCCTCTAGTTTTCGCTGTTCTCTTCTTGCGGATAGGGCAATCTTTCTTTGTTCCTCTTCCTCCTCTTGCATTCTTTGTTTCTCTTTGTTCTCGGCTTTTGCCAAACTCTTAATATGATCTAGTTCAATGCGGCGTAGTCTATCCATATTTCTGACTTCTTCGTCGAATAATTGGGTTGCGTCCCACAAAGACATGTTATTCGACATTTCACTATGAATAAATGATCTCCTGTTCCTTTTCAGGGAATTAATTTGGATTTGATAATGGTGCCATACGAGTCTGAGACGGCGGTCAAGATTAATATCAATTGTCATGGTAGATGCTGCTACGAATTGTTTTGTTCACTGCCTATAGTTGTGATATATAACTGGGTTTCAATTTATTGTAGGTAATCTGTTTGTAAAATATAATAAAAAGATAACATTGTTTTTATTATATAAGAGTTTCAATGTCTACGAAAACAATTGTCACAGAGTTTGAGAGTCGTCATCAGTTTTTAGAGTTTCTTAAATCAAATCCCGGCCATATCGTGGTAAAGTTTGGTGCAGAATGGTGTGGTCCATGTAAAAAGATCCACGATGAAGTAAATGATTTTTTTTCTAGATGTCCCGAGAACGTTATTTGTTGTGATATTGACATTGATGACAGTTTTGATTTGTATGCCTATCTGAAGTCAAAGAAGATGGCAAATGGTATTCCAGTAATTATGGTGTGGAAGCAAGGAAGTGTGGAATATATACCAGATTATACCTATGTTGGTTCTGATAAAGCTGGTTTAAATGAGTTTGTAAACCTGATGCTTTCTAATTTTAAGTAATATAACATGAATATTCATAGATATGTATATTATATTACAGTAAACAAAGTTGATAATGGATTATCTTGATTTAGATATTAATAATTATGACATAGACGAACTTCTCAACTTATTTAACTTGGAGAGGGATTTTAATGAGAAACAATTGAAGGGTGCACGAGCGATTGTGTTGAAGTTGCATCCTGATAAGTCGAAGTTAGACTCTAAGTATTTTTTGTTTTATTCCACGGCGTATAAGACTGTTTGCAATATGTGGATGTTTAGAATGAAAACAGAACGCAAGTTTACCCAAGAAGAGACGGTTTATATTAGTGATACGGGTGATATAGACGTCGAAGAGAGAAAGACCCTCCTTAAGAGGATGTTTTCTGATAACCAAGAGTTAAAGAAGGTTGAAAACTTCAATAACTGGTTTAATAAAGAGTTTGAAAAAGCCAAAATTCACGATGAAACCGAGGATGGATATGAGGATTGGTTAAGGTCAAATGATGACGAGGATGAGACAAGCCAAGATGGCAGGATGACAATGGGTCAAATGAAGCATGCCTTCGCAGAGAAGAAGAGACAGTTATGTAGCGACGTGGTATTACATAAAGATATTGAAGGGTATGATAATGGATCAGTTTCTGGATTAGGTAGCAATATTCTTTCTGAGAAGGGTTCATTTGATTCGAATACTTTTGGCGAAAGATCTGGATCTGGTATAGGGTTTCAAGATCTTAGGAAGGCTCACACTGAAACAATTATCCCAGTGGATGAGCAATTATTAGAGAGTAGACCTCAGATAAATAGTGTAACGCAGATGAATGAATATCGTCAGTCGCAAAACTTATATGTTCCTGCAGGTGAACATGAAAGAATACATGCAAAGAATATGAAAAGTGAAGATGAAGCCGCTACAAACAGAGCTTTTAGGTTAGAACAGCAAACTAGAGAGGTGGAAGATAAAACGAACGGGTTTTGGAAAAACATAAAGCTTTTGCATGATAAGTAATACGTAAATGAATGTATGTTTAGGATGTTACTTATATCATGATATGAAATAAGTAATCTTGTTAGGATGAAAGGATAAATAAATCAAATCAAATAAAATATCAATCTATTATATATTATATTATATTTACAATCAAAGACTAATAGTATGAGTAAATTAAATGAATACATAAAGCTGGGATCAATGATATTTATTTTATTAACCATCGGAGTATTTTATAGACGATACGATGATAAACTTAACAAAGAGAGCAAAGAGAGAAATGACGATGCTATCCGAGAGTATCTTCTTACAGACCCTGACACGCTGGGTGCAATTTCAGTGACCCGTCCTATATTATGGATACCCATAGTATACAAATACAATTCTAGGAATTGGTCTAGTTTTGGGTCTAGGAGTTCGCACGATTTAAATCAGCCGTACATCTACCTTGTAGTAAAAAGCATAATAAAATATTGTAAGGATAAGTTTCATATATGTTTAGTAGATGATAACAGTTACAAGAAGTTGATGCCCGATTGGAATTATGAATCTAATAAGACCCCTGAGCCAGTAATGGATTATGCTAGGAAGTTAGCAATAGTGAGATTATTAAGAATATATGGTGGAATGACAGTCCCTTCGTCCTTTTTGTGTATGAAGGATCTTTATGGTATATTTGATCAGTCTCTCGATGGTGGTAAAACAATGTTTGTTAATGAAGAAATAAACAAGACATCTTCCTTTTCCGAAGACTATGTAACTGGTATATCTGTAATGGGATGTCGTCAAGAGAGCAGTGCTATGAAAGAATTAGAGGTGTTTTTACAGCAAAAAATTAAGACCGACCATAGCAGGAGTTTTGAAATTACAGATGAGGTAGGCACTTTTTGTAATAAGCTTATCCATGAAGGTAAGTGTGAAAGAGTAAATGCTGAATTAATCGGTGTTCGAGATAAGAATGGAGGTAAAGTGCAGGTCGAGGAACTTCTTGGAAGTACGCACATTGATTTTACTAGTCACGCATATGGCATCCTAATACCCTCGGATGATATTTTAAATAGAACATCTTATCAATGGTTTGCTCGTCTCTCTGGAGAGCAGGTGCTTACATCTAATACAATCATTGGTAAGTATATACTTGTATCAAATGTTCCATCAAAATCAAAAGCATTGAATGGTAATGATAGTGAGAAGCCAGAGTGGATATCTTATTGGGAGGTTCCAAGTGGTGCCCCGGTATGGGGCGTAAAACCTAATTATTTAGGAAATAATGTTCAACGTAAATCTTTTCAAGCGTCGTCATCTACATCTGATAAACCAAATGTTTCTTTCTCACAGTGAGTATTCTCTGTATCATCATTTTCGATAAGTGTATTACAGACATAGTATTCTATCTTTTGTTTTGAGTGTTCATATTTTAAAGTAGATCGATACGGAATATTATTATAATTGCATATCTGTCGTATAATCGTAAGAAAACGTCTATATGTTACGGGTTCGTCAATATATGTTCTTTTTGAAAGATAATAATACGGTCGTATTTCTTCTAAGAAACTGTTAAGTAATTCGTTATCGCTATATTTTGATATTTTAAGAGTATCATAATTAATAAGGAACTCATTTTTATGTAAAGAAGAAACCTTACTTAAAAAATCCATCAAAATGCAATGATCCATTGGTCGCTTTAATATATCTGTCGGCATGCTATGGAAATATATACAATATGTTTGAATGGAAATATATCTTATATTCTAGGTAGACAAAAGTCTATATGTAAATTATGTAAATTGTTACATTTTATATAAGTATCAAATAGAAACTTAGTAATAATATATATAACATACGAATGCCGTCAAAATGGGATATCCAAGAAAATGGAAGTTGTATGTCTAATATATCGATGAAACCGTTATCTCCTATTCATACATACACGTGTAATCTTCACTATCGTTTTTTTAGACAACACATGTGTCCTACTAGAAGGATGGCAAAAAGGTGTATAGAATGCCTTAAGAAAACTGTGCATGCAAGTGTTTCAAAAAACCAGTTTGTAACTCTCGACTATAATTATATATTTCCCATGTTGTGTGATATATGTGCCGTAAAATTAAAAACATGCAAGTGGTGTAGACCAAGTGATCATAAGTTTAGTATGAATTACGATGATACGTTTAATATGAACTACGATGATAAGTTTACACCTTTGAAGATTTTATAATTTTGTCTTGATTATTTGTAATACGCGTCAAACAACTCTTCTTTATTTAAATGTGGTTGGTTATATAAAACATAATAAGGTGTTAGAAGGTCTAACTCTTCATTACATTGAGCATATTCTTCATTTAATATATATTTGACGCAAAAATCAATAGTTAACTTTTGAGTATTCACTAAGGTTTTCATATTCAAATTATCTATGTATTTTTCCAATTCCTCTATTAAATATTTATGCTGTCGTAGTGTACTGTTAGTAATAGGTGTCATATTGCTAATTAAATAGGTAATACATTTAATTCATTTTTATCATTTAAAATCTTCAAGGGTGTAATATATTTATAATGTTGTTCGTGAATAATGGAAGTTCAATATCATTTTCATGTATCTCGTGAAACGCAGCTATATATTTACAAATAAATGGAACAACCTTATATTTATCGTTTTCACTAAGCTTGTCTGTATTTTTAATAAACATAAAGTAGTTATCGAGAATATCCATTACCGAGTATCCATCGTTTGCAATACTATATATCACTTTAATAGCATTATTTATATCACACTGTTTTACATAATATGTATATTGTTCTAGGGCATATATGTCTATGTCGCTGCATATTTTGACGGCAGTATCAAACGATATACTTTTATTTAAAAGTTTGCATTTTTCTAAGTAATTAATAAGATTTTTAATAGTGTTATTACTTACCGAAATAATAAAGTTTCTTGCCATATCGTCCATGTCAATATTTTCAGATTGTATGATTTCTTCAAGTACTGAAGTCATAATTTGTTTCGTAATAGGTGGTAATCTTATTATATTAAGTCGTGATTGTATACTTTCTATTACCTTTTGTCCATTTGTGCATGTAGATAAAAAACAAACATTATGACTGTATTTATCAATACAGTTTCTAAACACTTGTTGGCTTTGTTCATTAATGATATCTATGTCATCTATCATAACAATTTTTTTCTTGTGAGCAACGGTGCTGTGTGTTTGGCAAAATGTTTTGACGTCGCTTCTATAATAATTAATACCTTGTTCGTGTAGATTGTTAATATATAAGATATTATCACAATATTCTTCTTGAGGCATGTTGTAATATTTTTTTACAATTGCATGTAAAATGGATGTTTTTCCAGAACCTTCTCCTCCTACAAGTAAAATATTTAAGCAGTTTGTTTCGACAAGAATCTTAAGTGATTTACTTATATTTTCGGGTAGATAAAATCCATCAACATCTTTAGGCGTATATTTACTAATAAAAAGCGTATGTTCCATTTAAATAATGCGGTTTAAAGCTATTGTGGATATACATACCATTGAGTTAAAGTTTTAAGTTTTTCTTGGCAATACTTAATATATTACTAATCGTTTCAAATGTCGGAAGATTATTATAAAACATTAGAAGTTCAACGTAATGCGAGTTCAGAAGAGATCAAAAAATCATATAGGAGTTTGTCATTAAAACATCATCCTGATAGGAATGGCGGTTGTGTGGATTCTGTGAAAAAGTTTCAAAAAATAAGTGAAGCATATGATAATCTTAGTGACCCGGAAAAAAGGAATAGATATGATTTCAATAATAGGGTTGGTCCCCAAAATCCGTTTGGTAACATGTTTGGAGGAACAACGCCATTTCCATCTTCTCCTGGGTTTGAAACCGGGCAATTTCCAGGGGTAACAACACCCGAAGATCTTCTTAAACATATTTTTGGATCTGGTGGAGGCATGCCATTTGGTCCGATGAATATGGGAAATGCAAATATAAAAATATTTAAAAACGGTGTTCCAATTGATGGAAAAAGTGTACAAGCGTCTGAGTTTGAGATGCATTTTGGAGGTACAAATGGAATGGATAGTAAGCCAGCCGCAATAACTAAAAAGATAACGATTGATATGATAACAACCATTATGGGAGATAAGTATCCATTGGAATACGAAAGATGGACGCTAGAAGATGGTGTAAAAAAATCAGAAACTGTAAAAATCTATGTTGATATTCCTATGGGAATAGATACAAATGAGATTATAATTGTAAGAGACGCGGGCAATGTCATACATGACAAATGCAAGGGTGATGTCAAAATAATAGTCACAGTTGAAAATGATAGTATATTTAAAAGACAAGGAATGGATCTATTAATGGATAAAAAATTAACGTTAAAAGAGTCGTTATGTGGGTTTACATTTGAAGTAAAACATTTAAATGGTCGAACGTATACACTAACAACTCCTGCGGGAAATGTTATTCAACCTGGTCATACAAAAACAATATCAGATCTTGGAGTAATGAGAGATGGGAGAGTTGGAAGGTTGATCGTTAAGTTTGTGGTGGAATATCCTAACAAACTTGATGAAAGTGTGGTTGATAAGTTAAAAGAACTTTTATAGGTAAACCGTTTACACCCTTGGTAAATTAAAACGCCGTTTTAACAATTATAATAAAAAATAGAATATAAAAGATTACCCTATGTATGTATATTTGGGCTTTTAATGACAAGAACACATAAGATAGTGAATGATTTGTATTGTAGGTTGGCATGTTATACAAGTGTTACGTATAAGGACATCATAAATACATGTGGTTGTCATCCTATATGCAAACTATTAAATACATATAAACAACCTAACGTTGTAAAGAAGATCGATTACCCGAACGCCTTCAATGTTGGTAAAAATAATAGCATTTGTGACTGTACAACTAAATGTAAGTATACGTTAACCGACCTGTAATCATGTTGATATTATTCATGTAACTATCTTAAATAATTACATGAATATGTGAGAGTTTCGCACACCTTATAACAATGTTTAAGAAATACGTCTATTTTCAATATCGGACGATACTAAATAGATAGAGTTCTCGGTAATAATAATATACTCTGTTCCACTTTTATAGAACTTTGAAATAGGAGATGTATACTCCTCCTCGCTTTTTACAAGAAGCTTTTCACCACCTTCTCTAACTCCGATCAAACATTTTTTTTCAATGGAGGATGTCCAGTAATCCATAAGAAGAGGTTTATCTTCTACAATACTTAGCTTTACTGCATGTTTAAGTGTGTTGTCAGACGGAAGTCTGTAATTTTGTGTTGATTGACTGGTTTCGGGTGTGGAGGTAGTTACCGTTGACATTAAATCTTTAGTAATAGTACTTATTATTCTTTATATCTTTATTGTATAGATAATTATAGATTATACAATAACTAAAACAACGTATGGAACAGTCAATTCAAGGATATAATCGTGCAATATTTCATTATATAAAAGATATAGTAGATTATAGTGAAAAATCAAACAATGGACTTCCAAATGATAGCGTGGTAACTGGTTTTACAGTGATAACAAATGTTTTTATGTTATCTCTTTCTTATTATAAAGATATTGCTCAGTCTTCTCAATTAACAGGAGATGCAATCCCAGTATTTCTTGATTTTATTGTCCAAATGAATAATTTATCTAATACAATTAATCCAACAAATAATATTGGATTAAAAGATGCAGCAATGTTTGTATATAAGAAGGTGATGCCAAAAGAAAAGTTTTTCACACAAGAAAACGATTGTTATATGAATATGGATACAACATCACATAATAAAATAATTATTAAAAGTAACGATGATCAATTGTTAACATCTACTGCAAATATGCAATTGATACATATTAATGATATTAGTCTTGTTTTATCTCAAATGCATTATTATACAATGATAATACGCAATATGATAAATGTTCTTTTTTCAAAGAATATGTTTTATGATAAGCAGACCGACACAGTTGATTATTATTCTCAATTAATAACGAACATGATACATGTTATTATATTGATTGAAAAAAACGGCTCAAGAATGAACAAATTAACAATGGAGCATATTATTTCGGAGCAAAATAAATATGGATGCCCGGTAAACTTAGACACAGCTGATGCAACTGTTTACGTAAGTTGGTTAGAGAATGTTATAAATGATGTTTTACGCCTTTGAAGATTTAAAATGGCATTGTAAATCTTCAAACTGTATAATATAATAAAAATATATAAATAATTCGTATTATATATATAGTATCGTAATGAATAAAGGTGAAAAAATGAAAGTAACAAATACTGATTTACTCAAGAATAGATATAAATATTCTATTGATATTCTAGAACATAATATTGTGGAAAATCATCTTGATGAAAAAATACTTTTAGCAACACAAACGCTTACGCCCGAGTTTTGTGTAAAATATATATTAGATTTAGATATTGAAGGAGGTGGTGAAGAGTCATATATATTTGATGTGTGTTACATATTAAGTTTCCAAAAACATATTACAGAAAAAGAGTTGACAGATTTAATAACTATCTCTGATGATTCTGTCGTGAAAACAGCGTTTTAAATATTCAAAGGTGTAAATAACTCACCCTGTCTAGCCTATATTATTTATAATTTTGTATCCACAACAATGTATCTTTTACGAATAGTAGTATTTTTTTTTGATTTTGGCGCATTTTCGCTTGTTACCAATGATTGATATACCAGAGGAAACTCCATAACTAATAAGTTTTTGATGAATACATACACCTGTTGTAATACATCCTCTTCACACATTCCAACAATGAGTATACTCCCGGTTCTAAATATCATAAATGAAATAACTACAATATTTTCGTTTTTTTCAATATTTACATGGTCACGAACACCGTTTTGAACTTCTTTTGTTTTATCGTAATAAAACTTACATTGGATTCCTGGATATGAACACGGATCATATATACATTGCATATTGTATTTAGTTTTAATAATATCAAACAACTTTTCTCTTTGTATAAAGAAGCCGCAATTAAAGTTTGAATTAATTAATACAGTATCACATTTACCATTGAATGCCAGTTCAACACCTATAATAGGTCTCAGGTGGATTAGTATATTCTCAAGAACAGCTCGGAGGTGGTAATCTGATCTAATTCCAGGTATTTCAACCTTTCCAGTATTAAAGACCTTGACATGAAATTCGTGAAACTTACCATATTCTGCATCATCTTCGTCTTCTATCAATATTCGAAGTATCATAACAAAACAATTATAAAAAGCACATTTTTGTTTTGATCTATAACTAACAATGTCTTTCTTTGATATTCCAACACTTATTTTTCTTACATCCTTAAACCAGTTTTTTGCTCCAGACGGAGCGGTGACACTCGTAAGAACCTGTTCTGTTACATAGTATTCGTTGTCTAGATTCTGATTTATTTTATCTACTTCTTCTTGAGAGGTTGAATTAAACTTCATTTGTTTTTTTACAATACCGTTATTTGGGGTTGTGTATTTTATAACTGGAATTTTCCAGAATACATTGCTTAACTCAATAGTATTGTTTAGGTAAGCAATCTTTGACTTAGTAGATATATAAATATCCCCTGGTGTTGGAGCAGGATCACGACATATATTATCGTCATTGTTGTCACTGGTATCGTTTGTAATTTCTTGTGAAGCACTACACTTTTGTCGAGAAGTGCTCAATGATAATGAACTTGATCCATCGTTCATAAACGCATCCCATTCTTCATCTAAGTTCATATTTAGGATAGTTATAATACAGTTTAAAGACCTAGTTCTTTAAATCAATTTATAATTCAATTTGCGAACCTATGAAAGTTTAGGGAGAATATTATCTATTTCTTATCTGCAAAATAGATAATAGTCAAAAACATTTTAAGTTATTTGTTGTTAGTACATATTTTTAGTACATTATTGTATAAATGTTACACAGAGAAATAACCAGTTCTTTACCTACGTCAGTTCCCCGAAGTACTATAACAGTGCCTATCCCAATAAAAAATACTTCTCTTATTTTTCAAAAAAAATCTAATCGCGAAACACACAGTGAATGTGGTGAAATGCCATTTTCCCCTTCATCTAGTCCACCTGATTCTGACTTTTTAAAACGTTTAGAACAAAGAAACATGTGTTACAATAGATAAGAGAACTTTTCTAAATTAGAGAATGCATAATTGGTATAAAGTATGTCATCCACACCACTTGTGGTGTGGAGAAGTCTTTCAACAAACTTTAAAAAATCTGATGTAACATTTATTTTTTTATCGCGGATGACGTAGGTTAAATAATCTTTAAATAAATTTTTAATTGTTAAATTATAAACATTTGTTAAGTTTATAGTGTTGCAAATTATATTATCATAACGACCTGATTTTTTTCGTGAACTTATTTTTGGAAGATCCTTTATCTTTACAGTAAACTCTTCCCAAATATCTTTGTTTATAATGTTCATACTTTTCCCCTTTTTTCCTTGATTACATTGAATAAAGTTTATCATACTTCGTATATCTGAACCATACAAAGATTGGATTGATATAATTTCTTCTATAGTGATGTTTAAACCCTCTTGTGTAACAATATTCTCAAGAAATGACTGAATATTTTCTTGTGGGAGATTATTAAAACGTATTTTTACTAACTCTGTTTTCAATCCACTATCTATTCGACTAATATAATTACAAATAAGACAAAACCTAACATGATTACTATTCATATGTATAAGATAACGTAGTGCTTGTTGTGCATTTTTTGTCATATAATCAACTTCATCAAGTATAATAAACTTAAGTCCTTTTGTAAATAGACATTTTGAGTTAACAAACTGTAATATGTGATTACGTATAATATCTATACCCCTATCGTCTGATGCGTTTAGATGTATCATAAGACTATTATCCTCTTTTTCTATGTTTTTTTGGTACAAATTAATCAAGTTTATAATTGTGGTAGTTTTGCCTGTTCCAGGTGGTCCATAAAACAACAGATTTGGAAAATATCCAGTTGTGACAATGTTATTACATATTTCTTTGTTTGTGTCGCTTAGAACAATTTCTTGAAAGCAACTTGGTCTATATTTTTCTACCCATGGGATAGTTTTTTTTTTAATATTACTCATTCTATTACAAGTTATATAACATATAATAACTTATCTATATTCTATTTGAAATAAGTTATGATACTGCTCTAAGTAAATTACGTGGATATCATAGAGAATATACCAAAATTAGATCCCGTATTTTCATTCAAAGTAGATGAAGCAGCGGTTGACATATTTGATACATTTACTGCTTCCGTTTTTCCCTTCTTTTTTAAGTTGTAGTTACTAGAAGTTGGAATAATTTTACTGTTAATAATAAACTCATCGTTGTCTTCGTGAAGCTCTGGAAGAACACGGGTAAGTGGTTTGTCAACAATAAGAAATAAGCGGTTGCTTTTTAGAAGATGTCTATATTCTTGGATAGTAAGGTTTCCGCAAAATCTTTCTAAGAAATAGTGTGGATCTGGCGCAGGTTTAATGTTCTTATTATACTCAAAAACTTTATTATATAAATTATTAAGTAGACTATAACGTTCAAACTTGCTTGAACTATCAATCTTTTCATTCATTAGATGCCCAACAGCACATTCTGGAGAACAAAAACACCCATACACATGATAAGTACCTTTCATTAAAAACTTAGGTATATAGACAGGTGGGTTATCGAAATCATATGTACACCAAAAACACGCAGACTTAGAATCCGGAACACTATTTATATGTAAGAATTGCTCAAGATTTTTTAGTTTCTTCCACATTTCTTTCGTTGAAACACAATCGTGTTCATTTGTAGTATTCACACTATTTTTCTTTTGTGATTTTTCATTAATTTGAAATCTATTATCCTCAACAATAGTATTCTCAGTATCTGATAAAAGCTGTTGATATGAAGACATATTCTCCACCGAGTTAGCATTTGTCAATGCCTGATAAGGTAACTTATGTTCATCGTAAGAGTTAACGTTTGCTTTAGAAAAATCTGGTTCATGATGTCCTTCGCTTAAAAGATCACTTATCAAACATTTCAAATGAAGAATTACATTTGGTTTTGTATTTAATACTGGTACCTTTTCCTCTTGTTCTGTTACTATTTTCCCTCCTTTTGGTTTTCTTCCTCTTTTCTTGGGAGTAGGTTTGTCAACTGAATGTGCAGCAATGACTATGTTTTCCGAGGCTCCTGTGATGTTTTGTTGCATTTCCAGTAGAGCCTTGGCTTCTTCTATCTCCTTTTTTGTTCTACGCCCTCTCTTTACCTTCGGCTTATCACTGGTTACCCCTTCTTCTTTATCGACCGTATCTTTTTTTTGCATTCTCAACATATACTCTTTAACGTTTTAAATGGGTTTATTAATCGTTTTTACGGACATCTGGATCTTGATAGCATTTTCTACATACAGGAACGTATATATCACTCCCGATTACTTTTTGACTATCATTGTCAATTAACCTTTTTGTAAATATGGCACGAGTCCCATTTTTACAGTTTGCACATAATGATCTAAGTTTATATACCTTGTCGCATATCGGTATTAAGTCTAACAAGTTTCCAAACTTATTGCGTTTAAAGTCTCCATCTAACCCACAAATATATATAAGTTTATTTTTGTTTAACATATTGTTTACAAACTCAATAATCCCGTCAAAGAACTGTCCTTCGTTTATTAACACAACATCAGAATCATGCGCATTTTTAAACAAATCTTGGTTTTCCTTCGTTTCATGTAGGTTTGATGATTGCATACATGGTATCATTTTTTTGTCGTGTGTTGACAACATTGTTTCATGGTAACGAGTATCCTCTGCATGGTTTATGACTAAAACATTTTTTGAACAAAACGTATGTTGATTATAGATTTCAAGTAACCATGAGGTTTTCCCAGAAAACATAGGGCCAATTGCAATTTCAAGATAGCCAGTTGGATAAGGGTTCTCCATTTAATTGATATGATATGTAAATAGTCTAAATTACATATTACTACGATTTTATTATGTAATCAATTTATGTGTCTTTTATATTCAGTTCATTGACGACTTTTTCGTATTGTTTTTCGTTAAAATCTCTAGTTGCGTCATCTAATTTAATTCTGATTTGTCGATATATCTCTTGGTTTAAAGATTTTATTGGTTTGGGTTTGTCTTTTTTTATTCCCATGTATTCTTTTATGATGTCCATATATACATAGTCATACTCAATAAGCCTGTCTTTTATTTCATCTATTGTATAATTCGTTTGTCTTGAAACAATATTACACATTTCAGTAATTTTGTCGTCACTTGGTAGTTCTACTATTCTTTCCATAATTATGTATATATTCAAGTGATTAATTTTAAATATTTTACACAATTTATACACTAACTAATTTATACACTAACTAATAATTAAAATAACATTAAAAACTAAGTTAAACATATTTTATGTAATAGTTTAATACAATGCAGAGACAGTCGTTAAACATAAATGTTCAGCCAATTATGCTAGATATGAACAGCATAATTGAAGACCACATTAATATGTCAGTGAAAGCATTTAACATACAATATATCAATCGTGAAATAAATGAGCATGAGAAAAAGATTTCTGAACTTAAAGATGAATTAGCACGTATTCAGTCGGGTGATTATAATGTAAATGAGAATATTCAGTTAGAAATTAGCCATGATAAAACAGATGAAATAGTAAGTTGTTCTGATAATAAGTCAATGGATACTATAAGCACTAAAGATGAGCCGAGTAATGTGAATGTAGACGAAACAAAAACAAACAAAGTAGTTAGTATGGGGGATGAAACACAAACAAAGAAAGTGACAATGAACTATTTTGAACAGTTTGTAGCTACGCCTGATTCAAAAAAAACCGATACAGATGTTGCCATTCCTGAAACAGAAAGTGTGGTTAACCACACAAGTCCAGAAGAGGAAGAGGAAGAGGAAGAGGAAGAAGGTGTTTTTGAAATAGATGTTGAAGGTGTATCTTATTACACAACAAATGAGATGAACGGGGACTTATATACTATTGATGTTAATGGTGATCCAGAAGATATGGTAGGAAAGTTAGTTAACGGGGAAGCAGAGTTCAACAATTAAACAATTAAACAATTGTGTCTAACGCAGTATTTAAATTTTAACTATAAACAGTATAGATATATGTTTATAGTTAAAACATATATTTATGTATATACCTATTGGGGCAACTGTTTTGGGCGGTATTATTGCAACATTGTATGGCCAATATGCGAATAAACATGTTCTGAGTTTTTTTGTAAACCTTTGTCAGAAAACAATGTATATGTATACTATTTTAGAATATAAGGTAGACAGTATTATAAAAAAATATCGTACATATAAATATACGTATTTTGATCCATTTGTTGATAACTTTAAAGATAATAAATATGTTTCATCTGATAATACATTATATATAAGAAACAATGTTTTATTAGATAAAAATAAAGAAGATGAAACTGGATTTGATATTATCATATTGAAAAAACAAAACAATTTTTTTGTTGATAAAACCCTAGATAGTATTTTGGATAGATCTACTGTTGAATGCTCATCAAGTGTTTCATTTATTACATTTGATGTCACGGTTAAAATCGATGAAAATGTGAACGAAACATTTTCTCTGGATATGAAAAAGAATGATAATTATATTCAAGTAGGAAACAAGATAGACAAGTATGTAATATGGTATCTTATAAAAGAACAGTTTAAAATGTGTTTCTTTGAAAAGTCTTATACCATACAGGTAATGGATGGAAACGTAAATATGTATACATTAACCGATGAAAATACACTGACTATTTTAGAAGATGGCATAAATACTGAATAAGATTGGATGTATATATTAATAGATTTATAAACCCATATAAATAAATACTTTTATAGCTATAAAGTAACAGTATAATGGAGGTTGCTCATTTTTCAGAAGTGCCTGCCCTTAAACAATCGGGAGATAATGATAATGAGAATGA
>JGI20154J14316_10001019_pt1 | contig 25266 bp, 24 predicted proteins | sample COG_04_FD_14316 | JGI IMG/M metagenome (IMG submission 14316)
CTTCATCCCCGTCATCCCCGTCATCCCCGTCATCCCCCAATCCCTTGCCCTCCCCTTCATCCCCCAATCCCTCGCCCTCCCCTTCATCCCCGTCATCCCCCAATACCTTTCCTTCTTCACCATCATCTGAACTGTCCCCAATTAATAGATCCAGACCACCGTCTTCGTCATTAAAGGAGAACATGTTGTCAAGATCACCTTCATTAAGAGTATCACTTTCGTCTAATCGTTCCGCAACGACTTCTGTGTTGTCCTCGATGGGGGCAACCATTTTCGACGATTTCTTAAAACAAAGAGACTTCTCCTTTTCCGAACCGAGTGTATCATTTAAAAGCATCATAACAACGCTCAGATAGACGGGTAAAACGTTTAGATATTCAAACGAATCCATATTGTGTATGGTTAAAATCGTATTGTCCAAACCAGTATCTAATTTCAATAATACACGGTTTTTTTCATCTGCACCACGTCTTATATACTTTTTAAAATTAAACACGTGCTGATTTTTAGAAAGCAACATGCTGTCCTTTTCACTATATTCCATTATTTCCTTCATACATGTTTTGATCTTTGACACCTTACCCTTTCCCTTTTTCTTATTTGGGTTCAAGTAAGAATAATCTATGTTCAGTATATTTATATTTGCGTTATCTAATCCATCAAACATTATTGCATCGTAGCCCACCTTTATGAAATATACATTAATAGACTTTATGAATTCATCAAAGTTTTTACGGACAATGTTTTCGCAGTAAGATTTGGTGACATGAGAAGTAAATTTTAACTTTATATATATGTCACCACTATCACGTATTCCGATCACCATTGTTCCGGTAGCGACCTCGTCGCGAATAGGTATATACAAGTAAACACCCCGTATATTGGGAATCATCTTAAGAGCGCGGAAAATTTCAGGAGATTCCATGTACGGTATCTTATCGCCATTCTTGTTTGTTTTCTCGCTATAAAATCGAACAATCTTTTCCGAATTCTTGTTATTCACTGTCTTTACCATAGGGTATTTTTTGGATGCGTGTATGTTTTTGTATAAAATATCAAAAGGTAGAGTCGTGCCATCCACGTTTAATATCTCAAACTCAATACGAACAATGCCGTGTTTTGGAAACATTTCTTCAACCGATTCCTTGTTATCATCATAAAGACTGTAATAAGAATCAATAACATTCATATAAGCATCAACATGTTTTGATTTGGTCATTTCAATAAGATCACTGCGCCTTTTATTTAGTTCCTCTACATCAAACACACCCATCTCACGCAACGACGGAAAATAATAATTAATTATTTTTTCCTCCGAAATAGAACCCATCGCCTCTATGGTTGTTTCAGCATCACAGAAGTATATTGTATTATCCTTTATGTCGCCATAACTCACGAGTGAAACAAAATTATTCTTTACCATCCCACTCGAAAGAAAGAAATTGTCATCTTCTATCGTAAATGGATTTGTAACCGAGTCCATGAACTCATTATCGCCTGAAAATTTTTTGTCAATTGAAATATATCTAACAAAGGGTTCCGAAAAATCGATTGACGAAAGTGCTGAATAATCGACAGTCTTTGCGTCGGTAAGAGAAAACCCTCGCTTTATCTCATCGTCCACCAGGTTACTCTTTATCACATTCATGTGTTCCGATTGCCGTTTAGAGTTTTTTTTGAATAGCTGATTTGTGAAATGTCTATATGTCATGATTGTCTCATTTATAGCAAACATGTGTATTTCGTGGTACGAAATATTGGATATATGTCGGATAAGTTTCCGCTTTATAATATCAACCGTATCGTCCGGATAAATAAGATCATTGACAAAGACAACCTTTTTCTTTTGATCTTCGTCATAATCTTTCATTCCATCTACATCTTTCGGGTCATCACTTCCAGTAAAGATATAAATCTTTTTTACTTCATTGTCCTTCCCCAAATGATGTAGTTTATAATATATGGTCATCTATATATATATTATATAACTTAAAAAATACATGTATTCTGCTTAATCCTTAAAACATGTTATCATACTAATAGTCAAAAAATGGATTATCCGTTATTTTCATTCCGCAATATGACTGTGGAGTCTCTTTGTAATCAACATTCTTATAAATTCCAGCGTTTTCAGCATTATCCAGCAAAAATTTAAAATTCTTCCAAAACTCGTCACCATGACCAATATCAATGGACAACACGTGGGAAAGTTCATGAATTGCGACAAACGTGAGTGTTTCCATATCTATTAATTTATTTCCATCCTTTGATTTATTTAAACAGAATGCTATCTTTTCCCCCTTATTTTCACTATACGCAGTTAATTTACTTGTGGGGAGTGTTTCTGTGATATTCCGCGGGTCGAAATTTTCTATCAACCTCTTAACACGCTCGTCGTCACCGTGATGCTTCCCCATATACTCAACGAGGTCAGACATCCGTTGCGTTACCACCGCCAATAAATCAGCGGCCATTTCCAGCTTGGCGCGTTCCCTAACACAGTATTTATTTCCATCGACGTCAGAAATAATGCACTTTAAATTAAACGCATCTGATTCTCTATATATTTTTATACACAATACGCTAACAATAACAACTATAATATATCCTAAAATATCAATACCCATAAATAATGTTGATATTATATTAATTCACTAAAATACAATTGTTACTAAATACATCAGATACTCGATGTTTGTATGTGCTTATTCGATCGACTTGCGCTGAAGGTCAGGCTCGATCGTAGTCTGGAGCCAGGGGCTCACCGCGTTCTGAGGATTCGGGGGCTCGGAGCGGATCTGGAGATTGGCGTTGCGCATCGTGCTCCCGACCGTATTCACTCCAATGTGGTGACCGGCCTTCAACAGATTAACATCGGCGAGATCACCGGAACCATGGGGGTTAAGTTTGGCCCACTCGCTGTTCTTGTCTTTGGGGAGAAGATCAGACGGCTCGACGGAAGTATTGTTTTTGCAGCTAGGTGCGAGACCGTGGGTATCAGTCACGACGCCCTGCACCTTCGAGTACTGTTCTTCCGGACTCGTCTGAATCGGCTTAACCGCCGCATTCGAGGGAGCACCAGATTCGCCACCGGCTCTTGCGCGCCCACCGGTCATACCAAGCTTGGGAAGTCTGGTTCTATTATACCATAAAAGAAGACCAACGATTACAAGGAGGAGTAGAAAAATACGGGTAGTTTTCTTTTTAGGCAACACATTAAGAGCCAACTTAGAAATGGGTGCTATAACATTTTTATCGAGCATAGTCTTGAAACCGGGCATCTTATTATATAAAAGGGATGATAAAATAATTTCATAAAAATGTTATTATAATGTTTTTGCGACTTCGTCCTTGTTAAACTCCTAAAGAAATACTAAATTATAAGATTAGACAATTAATATTCAATCCGTTTTTGACATATCAATTATTCGCTATTATCAACACCCACTTCATTGTCAAACCCTGAACTTACGTAGATTTGTTTCTCGAATTCGTCGTCACTTGATTCACCAAGGATGTCCAAATTATGGGTATTTTTAATATTTTGAGCCTCGATATAACTTTGTAAAGACATTTTCCTCGATTCCTTGGCCTTCGCGCGCGCCTCTCTATAAATATCATAATAAACATCATTGGGTTTCCTTAATGTTATACTTTCCATGTTATCCGCGTCAATATTCATATCAAACTCTTTTAATTCTCCATCGTCGTCTTCGTCTTTATCGGTATTTTCTATATCGTATGTATCAATGACAATATCATCACCAACACACAACACGCCGGTCTCTTCGTCGTTAGAATGATCTGTATCAAATAGATCCATAACCGGACTACCTGTCGTCTCATGCGATAATATATCCTCATCGGCAACGTTTATAGTTTCAATAATAGATTCATCTTGATCGCGTAGAGGTGATTGTAAAGATGGATGTACATCGTCTAAACCATTTCCTCCATCGATCACAATGTCTTCAATTTCACCGGTCGTATCAATCGTTTTTTTAATTACATTGTCGTTATCTTCGATGTCATTTACCTTACTTGATCCTCCGTGCGTGACAATACAACAGCGATTAAACATGTTGTTTTTGATTACCATCATTTGCTTAACCTGTGTGTAAATCTGAAAGCTTTTACTCGTGAATTTAATGCCATGAATTTGAAGAATACATATTATTTTTGATTCGCTATTGATGTCCTCGATAGAAAGCTCGTTTTCTCTATCGTCGTAAATAGTGACATTCTTGGTTCCCCCATAAAGTCTCGGGTTGTCTAAAAATACACGTATCAAGTAATACGTTCCAGATTTATATAGTCTAACACACGGCGTAAAGGCGCTCTCGATGTCGTCAATGTCTATCGATTCTTGGAACCACTGATCCCTCTTTTCATATATAAGATTTCGCGCACGTTCTTCTAAATTTTCGAACCACTCAATTATCTTTTCGTCCGTTTTATCAAACAGTAAATCAACATACATTCTTTTTCCAGATTTTACCACACCTGATTTGGTAGTACATGCAGGCGTCTGTATGAAAACATCACCATCATCATTTGTAATTTTTGTAAAATAAGCACCCCCAAAAATGCTTATGGGCGTACTTAAACTCAAACTATCGAAAACATAATCTTCGTTTGGAATATGTATTTTCTGTTCCATACGTCATTACAATATTGTTTAATATTTCTTTAATCGCATTAAAAATTACAAATAATATTATTATATATGATTATGGACGACACAAAAGAAATGCTAATAGGTGAATTCCTAAACGTATTAAAACGTGACGACGTGAAACAAAATATAAAGGAATTATTTTATCCGATAATCGAGACGATCATGATAGAAATATGGCCGTACATTTTTATTTCACTCATTTTTGTTATTATATCTTTCCTCATTATTTTAGGAAACTTCATACTCTTACTAAGAAGTAAGTCATTTATTACAAAAATACACGAATGACGAAAAAAATATTTAATATTGGCATATATTATATGGCTACCAGAAAGTTCATCCGCAAATCCAAGCTTAATAAGTCCAAATCGCAGCGTGCAGGCAAACGCTACAAAAAAATCTCCACGAAGCGCAGAGGCGGCTTCATCGAAACAATTTCCACAGGACTCGTCCCGTTCGGACTCGTTGCCGCTAAACGCGCGTACGGAAAGAAAATGCGCGGTTCTACCCGCAAAATGGGAAGCCGGGTTAGAAAAACTCTTCGTCGCTTAAGCGGACGCCGCTAAATATAAATAACTATTCGCAAAATGATGATTTATTATATAAAACTTTTATATATAATGAATTTAGAAGAACATATCAAATCCTGGGTTTTATTTGATAATCAAATCAAAGCGTATAATGATAAGATAAAAGAGATACGAAATAAAAGGAGCGATCTCGGTGATAATATTGTGGAGTACATGAACCGCAAACATCCGAACCACTCGACAATTGAAATAAGCGACGGAAAGCTCAAACTTGCAAACACGAGTACCGCAACACCCCTCTCATTTAAGTTTGTTGAAACATGTCTTCAGTCTTACTTTAACGACGATAAACTAACAGCCGATATAATGAACCACATAAAAGAAAAACGACAGACAAAAACGTCTGTCGAAATTAAGCGAATTTACAGTTCATAACTTAATAATATTTATCACCATAGAGTATAACATGTCAAGCGATTTCGTTTATAATAGCCAATATAACCGAGTTATGAGTGGCGGGTATATGATAGGATCAGGAATTTTCAAAGAAAATATTGAAACCGAACACATCCTTCGTCATAACAAGAATCTCGCAGTGCCTATCGGTCTTATGAACTTTAACGGGGGTGGGGGTAACGGATCGGATAACAATAAGATGATGCGTTTTGAGGATAGTGTCAAGGAGACAGACGATAGCGGTATTAACGCAATGATGATCGGTGGATCGGCATTTGATAGTATGCTCAACCAAATGAACCCCACATACGAACCCGCGCATAAAAAAAACGGCGGTGAAAGATCAAGAAAAGGTACAAAAACCCATAAAAAACAGAATTCTTCCGGAAAAACAACCCGGTCGAGAAATGTAAAAAGGGCGCAATGAGGTAATTTTATATATACAATAATATATAATGACATCGTCAAATGAGCTTTATTATCAAAAGCAAGCAAATTTAGATAGCCAACAGCTAATAAATTTACTCACGTTGTTCATAAGTTACATATTATTGATTACGTTGTTTATCGTTTTAGGAATAATTGGCGGAATACCCGGCGCAGCGCTAATCGGTATAGGTGGAGTACTTATGTCGGGAATGTTCAGATATAACCAGGTTAATGAAGAGGATAAACGCAGTGAAAAACAAACACTTTTGGACGAAATTAAAGATTTGAAACAGAATGTAAGCGCTTCCACAGAAGATGAATCCCCGTCGTCCGACGAACATTCTCATGGAAGCTACAGTCATGCCCACCCATCCGACTTCCCCAACGGAGTCGATACAAATAATCTTATGAAATCGACCGATTCAGATAACTATGGTATTTGCGACGATGACGTCCCGGTGTATAAGAAATATCTTCAGCGGTATGAGCTTCTGGACTACGGAGAATCAGGGTTTAACATTCCCGAAGATACTGCGGTCAAACACATTAAAATAACATTCAAACCACACAACATGAACGACCAGTACAACACAAACGACTTTAACCTATTGTCCGGCATGGTTACTTCAGGAGACCCCACCGCCACAGTAGATAGACTTCCTGGAGTCAAAAACGGAACTTCCACCGCATACGCAAATGATCTAAATAACGGCATTGTAGCCATCAGCCAGATCCAGGTCATCCAACACTCCAGTAACGGCGACGGAGACGGCGACGGACTCGAAAACATCGCCGACAAGGGTAATCTTTCCGTCCTATCAGGAACCACAGAAGTCCCCGTTAATAGCCACGAGAATAGCTACATCGCAGGTAATCACGTGCGACCCCAGCATTTGGTGGACGGCGACATAAACACAACTTACTTTGGTGGTATCAGACAAAGCGGATCCGCAGTTGTAACAGCGAGAACAGACGACGACGGTATTATGCTAACACTCGCAGTTGCCAAAGACAAGACCGACCTTTCATCCATCATCGTGTACTCACCCATTGGCGGATCCCTGAAGGGCGCATATATTCACTTATTAAACGGGAATAACGTATCTATTACCGAACAACCCATCCCGTTCCCCAGCGGAAACCATCATATATACAACTTCAAATTCAGCTCCCTCGGGGCAAGCGAATATATCAACCGGTTCATTCGCGGCGACTTCTCGCCAGGAACAGACAATGCTGATCACAACAAGTCTCCCAACCTATATTATGCGGTCAGTGAAAATATAAACGGACTCATATTCGATACGCGTCAGCAATATGCTATCGACCACGCATCCAAGAACATTGACAATCTGCGTGACTGCAGTGACCCCAATCAAGAGGGATTCATCGCACGCCTCAGTGCATCCATGTTTGGTGATGATGATAACGTCACGAAGAAATTTAAAGTTGTCCCCGTTTCAAATGACCTTATCTAATTACATAAAATATCAAAATATTCAAATATATGATTAACATCTAATATATCACATTAGATGTTTATCGAGAAATATAATATTATTGCCACCTATACACAATTCACACCATACATATGTTTAGCCATACGCAATGCTTGTGCTGAATATGACCACTCATTATCATACCACACGGTAAATTTATATTGTTTATTACCCATTTCCATAGACGCAACACTATCAATTATTGTCGGCGAGGTTGTCGTCATAAAATCACTACTTACCAAATGAGGATCATCACTCACTTCAACCACACCCGACTCTCGAAAACCATTCAATATATCATCCAACGAAACATCCAATCTAAGTGTAACATTTATATCAACCATACTCACATTACTTGTGGGTATTCGCACCGATGTACCGAATACTTTACCATCCAACTCAGGAATAATCTTAATTATCGACCTACTCGCACCCGTTGTATGTGGTATGATATTATTAAAAATACTACGATGAGAACGATCTCTCAAATGAACACCGTCTAACACATTCTGTGATGCTGTCGCAGCATGAATCGTTATAAAATTAACATGATCAATACCATAGTGTTGGTTTAACAAGTTAATCAATGGAACAACACAGTTCGTTGTACATGATGAATTACTAACCACTCTTTCACCCCCATATTTATTATGATTTCCGTTATACAAATACTGTGGTGTTTGATCCTTTGGAGGAGCACACATTATGAAATAATCTGAATTATGTAGTCTGGCAAGCTTATCTGACAAGAAATTACCAGTTGTATCAAATACATAACCAGCACCATAATCGTTCCACATACCTGGTTTCGGTATTCGATTATTTAATATATGTATATCTTGATTATTTATATTAATTGTCGTTCCATTAACAACCTTAACATCAATCATATGTTTTGTATGGTGAGCACTATCATGTCTTAAATACGAACATATTGATTCTATGTTAAATCCGGGATAGTTTATTGCTGCTACACGCACGTCTTTATGTGAAAGTGCCTGGGTTAATATAGACTTTCCTATTCTACCAAACCCATTTATTCCTATATTCAACATATATAGTATAAAAGTATTAATTTATACTTTTAAACACAATTAAAAAATTTTATTATTAGTTCCTCTTCCTTTTACTTTTACTTTTACTTTTACTTTTACTTTTACTTTTACTTTTATTGGTTCTCTTGTTAGTCACATTTTTTCTTACCCGTATCGTTATTTTTCTTACTTTCTTACTCCGGTTTATCGTTCCATTTACACACCGTCTTCGTGTTCGTGATCGACCCGCATATTTATTCAATCTTTTACCCCCGTTCAAATCGTTCATCAAAGGGAAAAAAATATTAGGTGGAGGATTTTTTTCTCTCGAAGGCATAGTCATGTACGAATTTTTCGGAGGACCTCCCGATTCTATTTCAGATGATGGGCGCGATTGTTTTTTTTCGTGAGGTCTGATAAGGGGTGGAGGAGAGGTTGGATGACGTAGAGATCTATCATCGGGACCATCCTGATCAGGATAAGATATTTTATAAAAATCTAATTCACTATCATCAACATTATCAACATTATCAACATCATCATCACTACTATAATTTATTGGTGGTATTATGGTCGATTCACCACTATTCGATCGACCACTATTTGATAGATCACTATTCGATCGACCACTATTTGATAGATCACCTAATACACGACTATAGTCAGTGGGAGTGGCGGGATCAGGAATATTTAAGATGACTTTGGATGGAGAGGGTCTTTGTGAATTAGGTAGTGGAACGACCCGTGAAATTCTATCATCATTCACATCTAAACCTTTGGTTTCCATGTAAATCCGATAAGCCAACGTTATTCTATCTTCATTAGAAATAGTACCTAACGGTATTCTATCTTCATTAGAAATAGTATCTAATAGATCTTGGAAACGCTTGGTATAGGGATCTGAATTCTTCATTGATCGTATCTTCTTGATATTTTCGATATTTTTCATCATATTAACAGGTTGTTTGAGAAGGTCAGGTTTATCAAATATTTTTTTATAGTTATTGTCAGTACGAAGAAGATCAGCGATTTCCACTTCACCACCATGCTCAATAGAAGCCATAGCTCTGTTATATTCTTCCAAATCCTCCTTCTCCTTCTCCTTCTTCTCCTCCGCCTCCTTCTTATCTTCATTCTCCTTCGCCCTGTCATTATTGTTACGTGTATTCATATTTTTAAATCCTCTCATAAGGTACCCTGGAATACCATTGCCACTACCTCCTTTACACACCTTCTTATTACGCAGTGTAGAACGACCACTATTTCCACCGGTCCTCTTTGTAACAATCCTTTTTGTAGAATTATTGTTTGATCTCCGAACGCATCTCATTTCATCAATTATATATTAATTAGATTTATTTTTGGATCGAATCCTATAAAACAAACAATATGCTTTGGGAGATACAACTGTACTCGTTCGGATTTCCTTAACGTTATTATCATTAAAGTGATACCACCTATCCGCGGCATTGCGGACATACGCAGTATAATGCCCACCACGCATCGACCCACTGTGATTCAGTACCGCATAACAATCGTAAATATACTTTTCCTTGTCATAACCAATGACGTATTTTCTCATATCCAACGCGTCGAGCGGAAAATCAACGTGGCGCTGGTTCTTCGATCCAGTATAATTATATCGCTTTATGTCAATAATAAGGACCCTGGGAAGAGTCCAGTACATGAGCTGTTTCACTACGTCTTGTTTGGCGCCCCCTTTTCCCAAATCCTCATTGAACCACTGATTGTCCCCATCAAGTAATTCGGGCTCTGTGTGCACATCCAAACATCTATATAGGGTCTCTGCGTTTGGAGGTAATGGTACGCTAAGAACAAAAAACGGCTCGGATGCGATACTAAGCGCCGGACCCTTTTTAATCCTCCTTCCCGACCCCCCCGTGTCATAAATAATAGTGGCTTCCATTCCATAAAATATATCAATCATTTCACTATAGTCTGTTTGTACAAGCTCTTTGAATCGTGTGAGACACTTGAGGGCTATTTTGTCATTGTCATTGGAGACATTCCCCTCAATCGATATATCAACACTTCGTGAAATTGCCTTGTGGAACCCATCCAAGATGAAAATAAGAAACTCGCCTGCGTCGTTCTGATTCCACCCAACAAACTTCATATTATTATTCTTTTTAGCAAGTTTCTGAACAAACGATACAAACCCTCTTGGTGCGATCACGCAATTTTGACTCCACATAAGACGCAACAACTTATCATACTCGACCAACAAAAGGGTATTGAAGTTATTATTGGCGCTCTTTTCCCACGACGTATCCTCGAGAAATTCGTGAAGTTCGTATGTATGACTCAGTGCCTGAATAACGCTGTTCAGATAACACGTATTTCCCAGATTCTCGAGACCAGTGAGACCATTATTTTTATATTTTTCATATTTCCTTTCTTTTATACTGGACGAATTCATAATACTATAGTTATGTTTATATTTTTAAACCAATTTAAAAATGGTTTATTAATATACCATATGTGGATTTAAATCAAAAAACACCGTTAAATGGTATAAACAATATAAAATCATATATACATGAGTGACGATAATACGGATGACCTGATTGACATGTATGTAGAGAATATTCGATTCTCAAACACAATTATGCTCATTTTTCTCGAACAAATAGAAAGAAACGACAATTCTCTGAGAACCCTTATATCATCTCGATCAAGCAGACCGGCCAGATCGAGAAACTCCACTCGAAATACCCAAACTCGCAATCGCGAAAGATATGGAACAGGGAGCGATCAACGAGCACCAACCGATTATTCAAATATGTTTTCGACACCAAGTCACGCACATAGTCGGTACGCAAGTAATAGACGTTTTAACACAAATACAAATACAAATACAAATACACATACAAATACAAATACAAATACAAATACAAATACAAATACAAATACAGAATCGGTGCCTACAGAGGATCCGCGAAGAACGCACTTTGAATATAGACCCTCAAGACAACATGCCGGACGCACCGAACGACATCCCAATCATGACGCAGGAAATGGAGACAGAGCAAACGATATACCAAACATTCTGTTAAATAACATATCGTTGCCCTTTCCACGTTTAGATCGTATATCCGAGAGAATATTTGCTGAACGCGACGAACTGACACCGGTTACCAATAATCGGTATAATTATGAAACTGGATCCGCAACAGAGACCGACGATACACTTACCCAACATAACCGCGTAGTGGGACCAGAAGCCATGAGTGTTCCTGAAATTGGAACTCCAAATAGACTCTCGCGGGCAAGATCGTTGTTTACAATTCCAACAGCAACCAACTCGTCTCCTCGCGAAAGACTCTTTTCTGGAAACATGGCTGATTTTTTAGGGACAGCCGCCGATAGCACCGCACGTCATTCGATTCGAATGCCACAAGCAACCGGGAGCATAATGGCATTGGGACAAAATACTGGACTAGGAGGATTTTCTTTCAACTTTGACATGATAAATAATACAAATAATAATGATTTTTTGGAACCGATACCCGTTATACCAAACGCAAACCAAATAATGGTCGCAACCGAGGTTATTCAGTTCTCGTATATCCAAAACCCAAACAATAACCGATGCCCAATCTCTCTTATACAATTTGAACCCGACGATATGGTGACCCGAATACGATACTGCGGACACATATATTCTGGTGAAGACCTCGGAATATGGTTCCGTCAAAATGTTAGGTGCCCACTGTGTCGCTACGATATTCGAAGCTATAGCGCAGACCAACCCAGTTTATTCACACACACAACGCCAATGGGGTTTGATGTCACCACTCCCACATTCACCAACGATGATTTGGGTGACATTGATGCGGTGCTTTTCGACCCCTCCAATGATACAGACGACAATCCGACCAATAGTCAATCTACACTATTACCAAGAGTCACAGAGACTGGTCATCACGAGAACAACGTCGAGAGTACAATAGCATCGAGTATTTCAAATATGGAAAACATGCCTCGCCCCCCCTCTCCAACGCCCACCTCTTATCCAGCGCCCACTCCCACCTCTTATCCAGCGCCCACTCCCACCTCTTGTCCCGCACCCACTCCCACCTCTTATCCAGCACCCACTACCACATCTTATCCCGCACCCACTCCCACCTCTTATCCTGCACCCACTCCAACTCCCACATCTTATCCCACAGCCACTTCCGCCTCTTATCCAGCGCCCACTCCGACCTCTTACCCCGCATCGGCACAAACACGAACGATACATACAACCCAGACCACGACCATAAACACTGACACGGGGGATGTAACTACCACAATGGACACAAGTGATGGAGATTCGCGTACGCACACTTCCGATTTGAATAACTTTTCGGAAATGCTACAAATGTCATCAGAAATGTCAACTATTATAGACGCATTTGTAAATAGCTCCGACATATCCATAACCGACGATTTTATAAATCGCCACGCGTCCACATTCGGGTTAATTGAAAACGTAGTGAATAACCAGATCGCTGATCTTCTCCCGTTTATAGAATCCACCAATGCCCGCATAGGAAATATAAATGTGGATGTACGTTCAGACACGACTCCTCGAACAAATGTACCCACACCAACGCCCATCACAGCACCCATTATTCACGCAACTCCGAATAACCAATCATCCACGACCAATACCCATCCGGATAATACACGCGATAATACCGATAACACAGATAACACGTCATTAAACGGAACAGATTCAAGTTCAGATTCAAATTCAGATAACGATACGTTGTGACTACCCAAATGTTATACGGAAATTTATCATTTTATCGTATTAATCAGCTTTTTTCTCGTGGTATTCACCAGGATTATCATATCAACAAGTTAACCGACTGAATATAATAAAAATATTTATTATATTTTGTTCCATTTTACACCATTGAAGATTTAAAACGCTGGTTTGAAATACACTGGTCATTATTTTCCTCTATACTGATGCTGGTCTCTCCAGCTCTTCTTTCTCTTCTTTATTAGTTTCATATACGTATTTAATAAATACAAATATATATTGATGTAATATATGAAAATATCATTTTATGGAAACGGAAATAGAGATTTAGGAAGTTATCGTATTCACATAGAGGATCTTATTAGTTATATGAGAAATTTAAATTATATCGTATCAGGTGGTGCGAATCCAGAAAATACAGATGTTTTAATTCACGATAAACGCACAACGAAATTTAGAAATCCTGAGAAGGTAAATGGTATCATTACTCCTCCATGCGATAATATAAATGTCCTTAAGAGAGTTGATTTTATTATTGTTGGATCCATCGAAGAAAAATGTTCTATGATAAAACATAACAAAAATGTCTTTATCTTTCCTCAAATAGAGCGAATGTACCAAAATATTCCTCGGAAAATTCATTGCCATATTCCTGATTCTGAACCATTAATCATTGGATACCACGGAAACGAGTTCCATCTAAATCACAGTGTCAATGGACTAAAACAGGCTTTAGAACGATTATCTATGGAAAGAAAAATAAAATTTATATTTGTGTGTCAAAGAGACGACGGATGGGTTGAAGGAATACCAAATGGGGTGGAATGTGAGTTTAAAAAATGGAAATATGCCACATGCACAAAGGAAATACAAGCCTTTGATATTGGGGTAGTTCCGAATATAAGTGAAATAGACGACTCGAACCGATTAAAAGCAAACGTTATGTTAGGTAAATATAATACCGACATGAAGATACGATTCAAAAATAAATCTAACATTGGAAGATCACTTGTATTATTCAATCTTGGTATCCCGGTTGTTGCCGATATTACTCCATGTAATATGCACATTCTCGCAAATCCAAATAACGGTTACGGAGTATTTAATGAAGATGGATGGTATAACGCGATGAAAGAATTGTGTTGTGAAAAACGAAGAAACTTCGTTGCCGAGAATGCGTATAATGAGGCAAAACGTCTATATGACCCACATGTATGGGCGAAAATGTTGCACGAATCTATCGAAAAAGTATTTCAGGAGAAGCAAAAAAATAAATAGGCGTGTAGTATGCTAAGTGAATTATATATAAATATAAAATACATCTTTATATTTATGTTTGTATTTGTATTTGTATTTGTATTTCCCAATAACACTGCCCGTATTATCAAAATTGAAACATAATAAGAACATAGGTTGACTATAATTATCATTACACACATGAAGCTGACATTTAAACTATTCGACTTCAACGTCTACAATAAGAGCCCTGGAAGGTCGTCTGGCGAGAGCGGAAGCGATAGCGGGAGCGAGAGCGACACCGATGTATCCGATCCAAGCGCGCCATGCGACAAGCGCCTTTTCGAAATGCAAATGTTCGGTATTGACGAAAGCGGTCAGACATACTGCGTATTTGTCGAAAATTTCAAACCATTCTTCTTCGTGAAGGTGGGCGACTCGTGGGGAGAATTTCAGAAAAAGGGATTCCTCACAAAAATGAAACAGACCCTCGGTCCCTACTACAGCGAAAATATCAGAGAATGCAAACTCGTCAAACGAAAAAAATTGTACGGATTCGATGACGAAAAACAGCACAACTTTATATACATGTCTTTCACAACCACAATCGCAATGAACAAGGCAAAGTATCTATGGTTCGAGGACGGTCGTCTCAAGAAAAACGGTGTCATGTTCAACAGCACCAAAACATACATATATGAATCCAATATCCCCCCACTTCTCCGCTACTTTCACATACAGGAAATTAGCCCCAGCGGATGGGTAGAAGTTGAACAATACTCAGACCAAACTACAAAATATACCACATGTAAATACGAAATACGCACCAACTTCAAGAATATTGTCCCACTCAACGACAAGGAAACACCTGTTCCATACAAGATTTGCAGCTTTGATATTGAAGCAAGCAGCAGCCACGGGGATTTTCCAGTACCCGTAAAATCCTATAAAAAACTCGCCACCAACATAGTGGACATCACCAAGACACAACTCGACGAACTCGACGACGACGGTGACATGGAAACGCTATTAAAGGAATGTATATACGCAGCGTTCGAGATTAATGGGATCGAACACAACGATGTAGATATTGTTTATCCAAAGAAAAAGCAAACACGGGAAAAAATCACAAAGTGTATCGGGAAATGGATGACCACGCCTCCCAACATGAAGGCAACAAACGAGGTCCAGATAAAATCCATCATGTCATTCATGAAAACCCCCGAGGAGATGGACGCAGAAGAGGCGTATGGTACCTCGTTCGGAAAGGGCAAGGGGTGGCGTCGCAACGCAAAGACCAATAACAAGACCATATTCGACCTCATTAGAAGCAGCGACTACACATACGATGAAAAGGTAACCGAGATGGACCGAACCCTCATGATACACTTCCCGTCCCTCATGGGCGACAAAGTAACCTTCATCGGTTCAACCTTTCTAAAATACGGTGAAACATCGCCTTACCTAAATCACTGTATTGTCCTCGATACGTGTAGCGAAATGAAGAACGTCGAAAACGCCGAACTCGAATCATACACCAATGAAAAGGACGTACTCGTGGCATGGACAAAAATCATCCAACGCGAGGATCCGGACATCATCATCGGATACAATATTTTTGGATTTGATTATGGATTCATGTACGAGCGCGCAAAGGAACTCAATACGGTAGACGCATTTCTACGCCTATCGCGCAACACCCTCGATGTGGTAGCAGACAATGGAGAGCCGGAGATTTGCCTAACCGTGAATCGCGATGGATCCAAAGACATCGAGGCAAGCAAGATCGTTATCGCCAGCGGAGAATACGATCTGCGATACATCAAAATGAACGGGCGCATGCAAGTGGATCTCTACAATTATTTCAGAAGAGACTTCAATCTCCCATCCTACAAACTCGACTACGTTGCCGGACAATACATCGGCGACAAGGTCAGAGATATTAATATGGAAGGAGGAAAAACCATGGTGTATAGCAAAAACAAGACTGGACTTAGCGTAGGAAGTTTCATTCAATTCGAGGAGTCCAGTCACAGCACTGACTATTACAAGGATGGGGCCAAGTTCGAGGTAACTGAAATGGGTGACGATCACTTTGTAATCGGGACAGAAGAGCAACTCAATATGAAAAAGAGTGTGCGGTGGGGACTCTCAAAGGACGACGTCACCCCCCAAGACATCTTCCGTCTATCGAACATGGGCGCAGACGAGCGCGCAATCGTAGCAAAATACTGTATTCAGGATTGTAACCTCGTTCATCACCTCATGAACAAAATCGACGTCATCACCGGATTTGTGGAGATGGCAAAGATCTGTAGCGTCCCAATGAACTTCCTCGTTCTACGCGGACAGGGCATCAAACTCACAAGTTTTATCGCTAAGAAATGTAGGGAAAAGGGAACCCTCATGCCTGTTGTAGAAAAGGTCATATCCGGCCCACCCCGCCCGGGCGCCAAATGGGACGGGTACGATGGAGCCATCGTCCTCGACCCCAAGTGCGATCTATACCTCGACAAACCCGTGGCATGTGTCGATTATGCGTCGCTCTACCCATCGTCCATGATCAGCGAAAACCTGTCACATGATAGCAAGGTATGGACCAAGACCTTCGATCTCAAGGGAACCCTTATCGATGCGGTTGGAGAACAGAACGCAGACGGGTCATTCAAATACGACAACCTCGGTGAATATGAGTACGTGAATATCACATACGACACATACGTATGGGAAACGGGGAAGGACAACCCAAAGGAAAAGGTAAAGTCTGGGACAAAGGTATGCAGATGGGCAATGCGAAAAGACGGACGCAAGTCCATCATGCCAAGCATCCTCGAGGATCTTCTAAAAGCAAGAAAGGACACCAAGAAGAAAATGAAGGGCGCGAGCGACGATTTCATGAAAAACATTCTGGATAAACGCCAACTCTCTTATAAAGTGACCGCCAACTCATTATACGGTCAGTGCGGCGCAAAGACAAGCACCTTCTATGAAAAAGATGTCGCCGCAAGCACTACTGCCACCGGACGTCTCCTCCTGACATACGCCAAGCGCATGATCGAAGAAGTTTATGGCGACCTATTGTGTCCAACCAAGAACCACGGTGTGGTGAGGTCCCGTGCTGAATACACATATGGAGACACGGACTCGGTGTTCTTCACATTCAACTTGGAGGACAAGGACACCGGGGAAAAAATCGTGGGGAAAAAGGCGCTTGAAATCACAATCGAGCTCGCACAACAGGCTGGCGCTCTTGCGTCAAAGTTCCTCAAACAGCCTCACGACCTGGAATATGAAAAGACATTCATGCCATTCTGCCTTCTTTCCAAAAAGCGGTACGTCGGAATGCAATACGAAGAAGACCCAAATGTATGTCACCAAAAGAGCATGGGAATCGTACTAAAACGCCGCGACAACGCACCCATAGTCAAAGACGTATATGGCGGTATCATCGATATTCTGATGAAAGAAAAGGACATATCCGCCGCGATGAACTTCCTCAAACAAAATCTCCAAAATATGCTCGATGGAAAATGTACAATGGATAAACTCATCATCACCAAGTCACTGAGGTCCAACTACAAAAACCCAGGACAGATCGCACACAAGGTTCTCGCCGACCGAATCGGTAAGAGAGACCCAGGAAATAAACCCTCTGCTGGCGACCGCATCCCGTTTGTCTATGTCCAGACCCGCAACAAGAAATCGCTCCAAGGCGACAGGATTGAAACGCCAACGTTCATATCTGAAAATAAACTCACACCGGACTACTCATTCTACATCACCAATCAGATCATGAAACCGGTTCAACAGCTATTCGCACTGGTTCTCGAGAACATCCCTGAGTTTAAATCAAAGAGATCTCGTGTACGCGACTTCAAGGCAAAAATCGATAAACATCGAAAAGAGCTGACTCCCGGGAAGTTCGAGGAAAAGGAGGTGAAAATACGAAACGATGAGATAAAGAAACTCATCTTCGACAAGTACCTAAACGAAATAGATAACGTCAGAAACAATAACAGAAACATCACCAACTTCTTCAGCGCAGTTAAATAATATCACCCATCTCACGCGACCACCTCTGAGACAACGGTAAACCACCCACTCACAATTATCCACGTAACTACCATCAATATAAATACATGTAGAACGTTCCGGCACGTGTTTAGGCACTGAGTAATAACATAAGCATTCATACCCATCTGAAAAATAACCCCATTGTCCATATCATGCCCACCATGCCCGAACCCAAAATTAAACCGATTTCTATCCATTTCTCGTATGATGTTGCCCGCCCTAAAAGAAACAATGTTTGGATATATACCCATCAGGTCAACGTCTTCGTCAGTTTCCATGTCGATCGCATTGTTACCAACATCCATATGTTTTCTACATATTATACACTTGTTGCGCGTTTCATACCATTCTGAAAAACACGAATCATGGACATAGTACCTACACTCACAACATACAGTGTTCAGCACAATAGATTCATCGTTGATGTCCTCGTTGCTCTTTACCAAGCATATAATACATGTGCGCGTTTCAATCGAGGGTCTCTTCATCACACCACTGTGTTCAAGAGACACGTTAAACATATATCCATCATTCCCATCATCATTCCCATCATCACCTACCACCCCCACCCGGGGCATATCCTGATTCAATTCGATGAATTTGTCGGTATTTGAAGACGACATATTACCTATACGAAATATAAAAATGTAACATAACAAATATAAAACCAAGATCTTATTATTTTCTATATTGATAACGTTTTATTTTTTCACGGCTATTCATCACGCCTCCGAGCATTCGTAGTCATGTAGAGCGAAAGCGTCGTTCCCACCATGACCCATAAGTGAGCCATCGTGTTCGACCCCTCGTATATAACCCAACTTATCCCCCGACACACAGGCGTTGTGCTCATAAACGGGGACGCAATGAACCCATACCAACTCCAATTGACACAGTACGTCGAATAGGCATGCGCCGCCAAGTAATGGATCATAATCCAGCCAATATACACCGCAATCGGACCGCGCAGGTATGGCTGAAACATCGCAGTCAATGCGACAACACATTCCATCATCGCCCCAGTATTATAGTGCGTCACGTCTAATATTTCTGTCATATCAAGCATTTTTGAATTGAATTTAACTTCGCCGTTAAATTCAATTTTAATTTATTCAATCCCTATCCATCATACCACCCCGCCGAAAATCTTACTCACCGCCGCGTAGTTCTCCTCATCCGTCATCATATGCCCCGCCACAGTGAATTGTATCTTCGACTTCGGGAGCGCCTTGTGTAGCTTGTAAGCATAGTACGCCGGCGTCACCGCATCATATCTCCCATGGACAATCGTCATGGGAATGTGCCTGATTCGGTGGATCTTCGCCATAATGTCACGCGCGAAGCAGCGGTTGCGGAAATAGTGCGCCTCGAGCCGCGCGAGACACATATCATTCTTCGAGAATGTTCGCTTAAGCTTTCTCCCATTCGGACGAAGCGAGAGAAGTATCTCCTCGTACTTACTCACCTTTTTCAAGTACTTATACTTATCCGAATCCGGTCCGTCCCCAAGTATCTTGTCGTAGTACTCATCCGTTGCACGCTCAGGATCTTCTGCCACATTCACATACTCCTCATAAATATCAGGAAACATCTTGCGCACAAACTTTCCATTCTCCACGTCATTGTACTCGTCACGCGTACAAAGAAAAACCGACCGTAGAACTATACGCGACACGTTATCGGGATACCGAATCGCATAGCTCAGCGACAGAAACGTGCCCCAACTCATACCAAACAGCTGAACCTTGCGATGCCCCAACCCCGACGCAATACGCACCTTCTCAATGTCCTCTACAAGGTCCTGGGTGGTATTCTCCTTAATCTCGCAAAACGGCGTGCTGCGCCCACACCCGCGCTGATCGATGAAAATGACCCGATATTTACGACAGTCAAACATCCGTGCGTTCTCAACCCGACTATGGTCGCCAGGACCACCGTGAATCACAAACACCGGTTCCCCAGCCGGATTACCAAACTCGTAGTAACAAATTGTGTGGATAGCAGAGACCCTGAGCTTATGGACCTCGTTCGGGCGCTTTGCACACCGCTTCGAGCGTCCGGTACCCGCCCTTGACTTTCTATGTATATTCTTCTTAGATGACCGTGTCCGCCTCTTTCGCGTCTTCATATAGTATGCGACTATTTTTTACTTCACGAACGACCCGTTTTTTTATTTGTCTTACCTCCCCGTTTATTTGTCTGTTTCCTCTTGCTCTTGCTCTTGCTCTTGCTCTTGCTCTTAGTCTTACTCTTACCTCCCCGTTTATTTGAGTGTTTCCTCTTACTCTTACCATTGCCATTGCCATTTTTTCGGCTCTTTCCAGCACCCATCTTATTTTTCTTTATGCCATACCCGATTCGCTTCTTTGAGGTACGTCGTTTTCCTCCATGAGATTCAACATCTGATATATTAGTTACATTGGTTAAATCATTAAATATTAACGTATTATTCTCATCCATATGGAATGTTCCCACAAGAAAAGGCTCAACACCATTATTATTGTTGTATATACTAATAATACTACCCGACTCACGTGTTGTATTATCGCTTTCAGTATCAGTTGGTGTAAATGAAAAGAATGAATCCGAATCCACTGACATGTTGTGATCACTTCCATCACTTTGAATTTCACTCTCGTCCCCAAATGATACGCTATAATTTCCTGGGGTTGCCAGTATAGACGCTAACGTTGATCTCTCCGAATCGGTATAGTCAATAGTAGTCCCCTCCTCCCCCTCCTCCCCCAACCCCCCCAACCCATACACATTAATTGATCCGTTTGAAAACTCCAAATCACTCAGATGTAATGATCCGTTTGATCCGTTTAAAGGCCCCAAATCACTCAGATGTAATGATCCGTTTGATTCAAACGAACTCATCTATTAAAATACGCAGAGATATTAAAAACTGCGCATTTTATCCACGATCCAACCCACTAATATCCCATTACTATCTACTAAGCATAGTTATAATTATTGTTTATTTCTTTTACGCGTTTTGCGTTTTTTTCCACCAAACGTCGGTGCGTCATTGTCTCGATCAAGAGGAACTACGTCTCCATCCATATTATGACCCTCTTCTTTGATTTTGTTCTCAAATGCGTTCTGCATTTCGGAAAATATGCCTGGGTCTTCTTTTGCGGGATATATACGACTATTGGCAATGTGAGTATGACGATTATCATCATCACGATTATGGGGGCGTGGATAAGGTTTCATAAATTTGTCGATCTTCTTGTTCGCCTCTATATTGATATTGTTTTTGATTGCTTGTTTTTTTCGATGCTCATTTGCTTCGTTCCGATGTCTATCTGTGTTACCACCCTTCTTCTTTTTTGATTTTCCTTGACCCTTTATTTTTTTATAATTACGTTTCGATGTAGGTTTCGCTCTACGTTTCAATGTACGTTTAGCTTTAAATAAACGCTTAGATTTCAATGAACGCTTAGATTTCAATGAACGCTTAGAACTAACTTTATTACGCATCGCTACGTTAGCATTATTTCGAATACCTAATATACCACACATCTCTTCGTAAAACTTAAGAAGGTTTTTTGCCGTACGATTTTCTTTAAACTCCTTAACCCCTCCCCGCTGATCAATTCCCACAATCGTGGGATACCCACCAATATAAAGAGGTTCTTTCACCCTCTCCTGAATATTGTTCGCCAGGTCCTTGTGGACAAACGCAACCACCGCTTTGTCGTTCGGATACTTTTCGCCTACCATCTTCTCAAATACAGACCACTGGTCGTTCCGCAGCACATCGCAGTGAAAGCACCCAGGCATATAAATAGTTGCAACCATCGGAGATGCACCGATTGCCCCTCGAAGCATGTTTATCTTTTCTTCTTCGCCCGGTTCAACATTAATTATACGGACCATCTATATTTTATATGTATATTATATATTAACATGAAATTAACCTACGCAACCATGCTATACATATTTATCTTCATTTTGGGATTATACATTGTCGCAACCCGACCATGCGCGGCATTCAAAGAGGCACTAACAAACAAAACCGACTGCCCCGACCTCCTCGTCCAGATCGGACCGAAGCTTTATCTCTTCAACTCCAAGCGCGCAGAGGTCCCTGGCGTCAACCCCATCGAGTTTAGAAACCTTGAAGAATACGTCGAGTTCATCGAGTGGCAGCGCAAAAACGACATCGTGTGTCCCGTTCTCTTCCTCCAGAAAATGTACGACCCCCAGGGAAACTCCATGTACCGCGTCAGACCCAGTCCCACCGACCCACACAACGGAATACCGCCCCTACTATCCAACGAGAAAACAAGCAAACTCATCGATGCCAGTCGCGACGACCCCCCGTATAACCAAAACACCTTCCCCGGATTCGACCCCATGAACCAACGGGTCGGTCTCCTCACCGACCTCGACAAACTCCATGAATCGGGTCTAGCCAAGTCTGAAAACACCAACGCAATGGACTATAACTGGTCCGGAAAGTAATCAAACATCCATCCACCATCCATCCACCATCCATCCACAATCGATATTCGGAAAGGCTTATTGTTTAATAAACTCATTTAAACAACAATCACTATACTTACTTATATAATGCTATACAGTATTGCTGCACTCATGTCTTCCTTTTTTCTATTGTCATCCGCACGCGTGATCCATCTCAATGAAACCGATAATCACTGGTCACTCTTTGAGCGGTTCGTCAGCGTCCATAATCGCGAATACGATTCGGATCAGGAATTTCAATCCCGATTTGAAATCTTCCGTGACAACGTGGAGTACGCAATTACGCACAACGCAAAGAAGCTCTCGTACCAACTCGGCGTAACCCAATACGCGGACATGACCCTTACAGAGTTCTCCCGTCACAACGGGTTCGGATCCAAGAAAATTGACGGTCCCCTATCCAATAAGTGTAGGACCTACACCCCTTCCACCGCATCGGGCATCCCTGACGATTACGACTGGAGAGATCATGGTGCGGTGACCGCGGTAAAGGATCAGGGACAGTGTGGTTCCTGCTGGTCGTTTAGCGCGACCGGAGCGATTGAGGGTGCCTGGGCAATCGACTCAGGATCCATGGTGTCCCTCTCCGAGCAACAGCTCGTGGATTGTTCAAAGTCGTATGGAAATCACGGCTGCTACGGCGGACTCATGGACGGTGCGTTCAAGTATGTTATTGAAAATGGTGGGTCGTGCGCGGAAGACGCATACCCATACAGCGCATCCGGAGGAGATTGTCAGGACTGTCAGGGTGTAGCTCATATCACCGATTGCCACGACGTCTCCCCCAACAACCAGGTCGATCTCAAGACTGCTGTGTCCATCGGACCCGTATCGATCGCCATCGAGGCGGATACGATCGAGTTCCAGCTATATACCGGCGGGGTCCTCACCGGCGACGCGTGTGGTACCGACCTCGACCATGGTGTTCTCATCGTCGGGTACGGTGCGGGAGGAACAACGCAAAACGAGCCTCCTTACTGGATCGTGAAAAACAGCTGGGGTCCTAGCTGGGGAGATGAAGGTTACATTCTAATCGAGCGCAGCGATAGCACCGAAGACCCGGGTGTGTGCGGTATCGCAATGCAGCCATCCTTTCCCGTTGTATAATTTCACATACTGTTTTGATAGTGGTGTGTTGTCCCATCAAATAAAATAATATTAAAATTTAATCTTTTCGATTATGATTAAATTTTACTGTATAAAATTGATATAATTAATATGAAATATAAGTTATCATATAAACTATGAGAAGTCTTGTTACCGTGACAGAATTATTAAATAATATTAAAAAGATGATACTAAGACGCGATTATCCAACACCATTGGGAAGATGGGGATTAAAACTATCTGACAAACAAGTAGTTCATCGTATTGAGCGAGCAAATGAAGATCACTGTGGTCCATGTGGTCATCACAATTATGATAAAAAGGTTATGAATAATCAGTATAATAAAAATAAATGAATTTAATTTGAATAATATGATTACTATGGTCGCAATATTTCCCATTATAAATCATAATTACATTGGTGTTATTATGTTTGAAAGGACACAACAGTGTCCCTATTTACCTATTTACTTTCACATCGACCTGATTTTTTATTTCTACGAGTCCCATTAGGGCATCGTTTGCGTGTAGATTTAGTTGAAGAAGTTGAAGAATTAGAGTTCGCCTTTGATTTATTTTTGGGTTTAGATTTTTTTGTTGTAGATGAATATAACTTACGCAATTTACTTATTTCTATTTTTGTTAATTTCTTCGTGGCATTTCTGCATAATGGACAAAATTTAACCCGACCATCGCCGACACATTGTTCGTGAAAAATGTGTTTTTTACACGTTGTTTTGTTAAAACTTACTGCCATATTTGGTCCTTCCTCCGCATATTTATCTTCTAAACATATCGCGCATGTTGGTCCTTTGGTTGCTGCGTCCATTAATTTTTTATGGTGTTCGTCAATATCGATTCTCATTTTCTTAAGTTTATTGTTCATTTCTTTTAATTCGGTCGCGTGTTTTTTTGGAAGTTCCTTTCCCGCCTTTTCCCATTCATCCATCTTGAA
>JGI20154J14316_10001020_pt1 | contig 25261 bp, 27 predicted proteins | sample COG_04_FD_14316 | JGI IMG/M metagenome (IMG submission 14316)
CTCCGGCAGATGATGCAGGTGGGCTTGCAGTATCAATGAAACTCACTTCCGCAATTGGGCGGAACCGATCCGTAATTGCAAATATTCAAAATGCAATCTCGTTCGGAGAGGTTCAGGATGGTGCACTACAATCCTCCGCCACAATCATTAACCGAATGTCTGAACTCAAATCGATGAGCTTGGATGTTATCAAAAGTGATGCTGATGTTGCAAATTACAATGTCGAGTTTGAGGCCTTACAGCAACAGTTACACTCAATCGCAAGCGAAAAGTTTAATGGTGTTAGCTTGTTTGGACTAGGACCGTCCGCTGGAGGAGCTAACCTTGTATTCGGTACGGGAATCGTAAATGTAACCATCTTTACCTCGGATCAAGGGGGATCGGGTGCAGTTGTCAGTATGTCCAAGGGGTTACTCTTGAGTGCCCTGACATTTACCAGTGCGACTAACGATACAATTGTTGCTGCTGGAGCAGCAAATTCAAAGTCTCTTGCTAATGATAGTGCCACTACAAAAGTAGCGATATCAGAACTCAGCATTGGCTTCTTCACTAAAGCACTTGAGAATGTCGCTACACTACGGGCAACTAATGCTGCTGGTATGGCGAGACTTCAATTGTCTGAAGATCATGCACGTCTGACCAAGGCTAATCTCGAAGCTGCGAATAGCCGAATCATGGATGTCGATGTGGCGGAAGAATCAACTCGGTTTGCTAAATATAACATCCTGACGCAGGCCTCGGCTGCTATGTTATCCCAAGCAAATCAGTCCTCTTCCACCGCATTATTACTTCTCTAAAATAGGCAAAAGTTATGAGTCTAAATCTAGGAGGAGGTAGTACGACCTCAAATTACAACGCCCTTCAACTCGGGAACGCACAGTCTTTGCTCAGTAAAAGTCTGATGCGCCTTTCCAGCGGAAACCGGATCAATAAACCATCCGATGACCCAGGGGGCCTAGCTGTATCAATGAAACTGAAACACGCTATAACTGTTACCAGTGCCACTAAAAATAATGTGGATAACGCTCTTTCTTTTACGGACACACAAGATAGTGCCCTTGAATCAATTGCGGATATCCTTGATCGAATGTCAACAATTCGAGTAAGTTATGGAAGCGGTACTGCCACATCCTCTGACAAATCAAGTTACGCATCCGAGTTCAAGGAGTTACAAAAGTCTCTAAACAGCTTTACAAGCGAAACTTTTAATTCGTTAAGTCTGTTTACTACTGGAACTAACACAAAGAACGTGTACATATCAACCCGGGGAGATTCAGGTGCTTCCATATCGATAAGTTCATTAAATATTGATGAAGCCTTAAGTATTAGCGGAACGATTAACTTAGGTAATGCTGCAACGACAGCTGCAGCTACNAGTATATCTGCAGTTAGTACTGAAAATATTACTTCAGTAATAAGCAATGTAGCTAGCTTACGTGCAACGAGCGGAGCGACTTCGTCAAGACTTCAGTTCTCCTCTGACTTCCTTGCAAGCAGTAAGACTAATTTGCAATCTGCAAATAGTCGGATCATGGATGTGGATGTAGCCGAAGAGGTTACGAATTACGCAAAGTATAACGTCCAAGTATATGCAGCAAGTGCGGCGTTAGCACAATCTAACTTAAACATGGGCATCGTCCTCGACCTGCTCAATTTTGGCCGAAAATAAGTCAACGGCTTAGATAATTTGGCGCAACCACTCATGGTTCAGTTCTGATAAATGAGTGGTGCGCTGAGTTGGCCAAAAAAACAAATAAAATGTCATTAATCTCCCCAGTCCTAGACAATCGTCACCAAATCAGGCAATCGATTCGTCAGCGTCAAATTGTAGATTCTAAAGAAAGGATTTCGTCCGGAAACCGTCTTGATAATAATCAATCAATTGACTCTGGTGCACTTCGTCTCTCCACAAGACTTGAAGTGGAGAATAAAATTTCCCATTCCGCGAAGAAAAATTTAGAAAATGCGTACCATCTGGCACAGTACCAATCCGACATTCTGAACTATGCTAATAACACGATGCAGAGAATGAACGACCTGGCTTATGAAGCAACTGACATCATGAAGTCCCGAAGCGACAGGGAGAATTTAAATACCGAGTTCCAATCCTTGTCAGGTCAATTAACCGATTTATTATACGACAGAACATACGATAAGGTTATGTTCGACCCTCTTTCCTCTACTAACATTGAAACGATTGACTTACCTCCTCCCACGGCAGGCAGTTCGTCTCGAGTATCTGAAAAAATTGATATTGGGGCACTGTCATCCAAGGTGAAACTTTGGTGGGACCCACTTACTGCACGAGATCGATTTCAAATCTATGTGGGTGGCAAAAGAATTTTTGACACCGGTGAATATCGTTCAAATGTAGGTGGTCGAAGATCCGAAGTTGTAAATGGGGAAACGAGAACAGGAGATTATTTTGAAGTCGACTTTGGTCCAGGCAAGATATCTGTGACCGAGGCAAATGATAATCGTGGCAATGGCGATTTCCTTGACTACCATGACACTCGCCCCACTTCCGACTACCCCTTCACTGATGCTCCCGACGGGGATAGTTCAATCGTTGAATTTGTCATTAATGATGAAGGACCGGAGGGCATCTCTAAAAGTAGTGGTACTATTTGGTACCGTTGGCTTGAGATTGAAAAACAAAAAATTGAAGGTCCTACCGGTATAAAAAACGAAAACGGTGATCTTCTCCAAATTGAACCGGTCGGTTTTTCGACTATGGCAGGACTTAGCTTATTGAACCGAGAAGATGCGAGCAATGCCCTTTCTAAAACTCGGGAAGAGGGAAAAAGTATAGAAACTCAAATTTTCACACTTTCTAAAACATTTTCTGAGATAAAATTTGAGACAGAACGGGTGGAGAGTAAGAGTCAAAGTCAAAAAATTAGTTTGGGTAGAATACAGGATGCTGACATGGCGAGCGAATATACTGGTTTGGCGAAAAATCTTCTTCTACAAGAGTCTAGCAATAAAGCAATGATCCACTCGAGGATCTCAGCAGAGAATGTGTTTAACCTTCTGTTTTAGTAAAACTTGATTCCTTATTTAAATTTCGATAATAAATGAATTTCATCTCTCCAACAATGTCTTCACGGTTCGAAACTCTCCATTCGATTCGTCAGAGAGAGATATTAAAATCAAGTAATCGCATTGCATCTGGGCAACGATTTTCAGCTGATCCGTCTCAAGATTCCGGTGCATACCGAATTTCCCAACGACTTGAAATGGAATCTAAATTTTCTAGTTCCTCTCAAAAAAATTTAGAAAACGCATATACTCTGGCACAGCAGCAATCTGATATTATTTCATCCGCTGAAGAATTAATTAAAAGGATGAATACACTTGCGTATNAAGCTACNGACCCCACATCAAACGACTTTGATCGGGAAGTCTTAAATCGAGAATTTCAAGATTATTCCAAAACGCTGGAATCTCTCATGTTTGACCGTACTTTTGATCCACAACTTTTGGATCCACAAGCTGCAGAATATATTGATCAAACAATTATCTATGAAGATGAAGTTAGTTCCACGGGAGCAAACGTAAAGAAAGTTGATATTTCAGCTTTAGCAGCAAAAGTTAAGCTTTGGTGGAACACCTCAGATGCAAATCAGACTCGAGATCGGATTCAATTAAAACAAGGGGATCGCTGGTTTTTTGATTCAGGTGAATATTTATCCAATGACGGATCTGGTACAGTTCGAAGTGAAAATGTAAACGGAGAAGTACAAGATACGTACGGTGATTATTTTGAAGTCGACATTCAACCCAACCAGATTTCTTACACAAGCGCTTCTGATAACAAGGGTGACTCCAACTCACCCCTTGCACCAGGTTATCCTAAAGTACAGGCACCTAGAGGAGATAGTACCGTTATCAAAATTGCGGTCAATGAACCGGGTCCAGAAAATATAAATCGAACAAGCCCGACTGGTTGGTCTTGGCGATTATCTTGGGACACAGAAAAAATAGAAGGGCCCAAGGGAATCATAGACGAAAAAGGATCACTGTATGAACTTAGCCCTCTCGGTTTCTCGACCCTCAAGGGGTACGACATAAGTACACGAGTCAATGCCGCGAAAGCATTAGAAAGGTCCGAGCAAGAATTAGAAAGTCTACGAACCCAAATTTACACTTTAGCCAAGACCTTCTCCGAAATCAGCCTCAAATCGGAACAGGTGGGCAATAAAAAAGCGGCTCAAATTACAGCACTGGGTCGAATCAATGACACAGACATGGCTTCCGAGTATACCAACTTGGCTAAAAACTTACTATTACAGAAGGCATCTAATCATGCCCTTATTCACTCACGTTTGTCTGCGGAGAATGTGATTAATCTTATCAGTTAATATAATAATGTTCGGAAGAGTAAAAGAATTACAGTTTGTCAAAAATGGCTATTCCCAATTTGGTCACCTTCGTAGTGCTATCGCCTTAGGTCCAAAGGGAATGGGGAAGTCAACCTTCCTGGAAGAAGTAAAAAAGGTGCACTCGGAGAATGAGAAAACATCGGTTGTGATATCACCTGACTCAGGTCAATTTGGGGACCTAACTTCTTTCTTATCTTCTATGGCAAGAAATATTACATGCGGGAAGGAGATACGAGGAAATGAACTCGGTAAGTTTGCCCGCTTTTATGGGTCTCAACTTGTGCAGATTGAATCGACAACCCGAACCGAGAATGACCTCGAAGAATTCAACCACAAGACCGCAGAGCATTTCGTTACGGGACTTGAGGATGCAGTCATTAATTGTGGCATTGATTTAAATAAAATCGTCCCCCTCTTAATAATAGACGACATTGAAATGTTAGATGATTCTATTCATGAATGGTTGAGCAATTCATTTAACAAGCGCATTAGGAAGTCCAGCCTGTTTGAGAAATGTAGATTTCTTTTTTCCGCCAATCAACTCGAGGAGAGAATAGAAAAGTTCTTTTCGAAGTTCGGTTTTGATAAAATAACAGAAATAAACATTCCTCCATTCACCGCATTGGACTGTGTACAATTTGCAAATTCTAAAGGTTACGAAATTCATGACGGAGAAGACCACAGAACTAAATCTCAAGGTAATCCACTGAAGTTGTTGAATATTTTGAAAAAACCTACTACTATAATTAAACAGGAGGACAATGTTATGAGCAACCTAGACAAAATTGACACACCGAACTTTTCTGACTTTACAGAAAAAGAGCTTAACTATCTCCTCTTTGCATCCTACCCAAGTAAGGTAAACCGTTACAATTTGGAATTCTTCTGTAACTCACGAGATGCGGCATTTTGCTTCAATTGGCTCAAGCGGCAAAAAAATCTCGCTCAATTACAACCGGATGGTGATTTACTAATGATGGATGATTTTCGCACTCAAATGCGGGAATTCCACAAACAAGAAGAGCCAGAAGAAGCGGAACGAATGTCCACTATTGCGACTATAATTGATACATTTACTTCAATATTTCCGAACCCGAATCAACATTGGATACCGGTTAACTTACAATTATTTGACTCCTTTACCAAAAATCTTTGCCGAAAACTTTTTAACGAACTGGAATGTGAGGAAATCATTTCGTTACTCGATCAAAGTGAAAATATTTTTAATGTCACCAACAAGCAATATTCCCTTAACGATGATATAAAACTCGTAACACAACGGTTTATTGAAATCGGTGGAGGAATCCCCAAGGACAATATTATCGAAAATGCGAAAAATGAATGGATTAAGTACCAAGAAGAATCCACCGAGAAGCGTAGTAATTTAGAACAGGAAAGAACTAATCTTGAAGAAGAGGCATTCGATGCAGAAAAACAGATCATTTCCTTGGATGAACTCAAAAAACAATTATTTGATAACTATAAAAACCCGCCCAGTCAAAAGTCGAAGAGAGAATATTCCTTTAGTACTTCCGTTATTCTAATTGTTATCGGTCTTGGTACGACTGGAGCAAGTTTATTTGTGGAATCACTGGGCAGTTACCATGCCGCTTGCGGTATCATCTTAACAATATTTGGTTTCTTTTGGCCCAATGTGGAGGTCAGGAAAGAAGCAATGCAATCAGCAGGTAATGCACCGAAACTTGCTATTGAGACTCAGCAAAGATCTCTTACCCATCGTATGAGTGGACTGGCCTCACGAATTTCTTCTATTCGCAACAACCTAGAAAGCCTTAATTCGAACATTGAAAGTTTAGATCAAGGCATGAACGCTCCGTATATTTCTGAATAAAAAAAGTTCGATATTTCCAAATCAGACTACCTTAGTATCCTTTCTCATCCTCTTGATGATTACTGATTTTTGCGTTAATGCGCTCTAGATATCCAAACAATGCAGTTAATTCTGTGCTTTCCATTCCCTGCGTAATTTCAGCCTGTAGTTCATTCGCTTTTTCTTTACTAACTAGGTAGACCCTTTGCCCCCTAGTTGTAATCTTAATTATGTTTTCTCGTTTGTCGCACGGATTCTGAAGCAGCACAATATATCCTAGTACTTCCAACCTTTTAACAATTGAAGACAGATTATTTTTATTGGTTGCAATTAAAATGGCTAGATCTTTTTGATTCAACTTTTTCGATTGAGAATCATACAATGTCCTGAGGACAGTATACTGAACCGTTGTAATAGCTAATTGTGATATTTTCTCGCGAAAGAGATAATTCAAACCGAACCAACAACATCTCACTAAATTGGGGAATCTCTTGAATTTCATTGGAGGAAATTTAGTAATAAATGGCAGGCACGAAGGAAAAATTAGCCTTTGCAACTAAAAAATACTGAGAATATCAAACATCACAAAACCACTGCTAGACTAGAAAACGATACATTTCTTACTTTAAAAGTATCAACAGAAAAGTAGCAATCATTTGCTAAATGTCTGGCCATTCCAACCCCAATGGTGCCTTTCAGATTCCTGGAATTCAATATAAATCCGATTGGATTCAACCTCAATCAATTCTTGGCATAGATTTGTAATTATGGAGGTTAGCAGACTTGTTTTATCGGGTGGTAAAACTCCGACATTTTTCATTTCGAAATAAAGGTTGATACCTTCCGCGTCATTACCAAAACTTTGCAATTCGGTTTTTTGGAATATTATCATCACAAAATCCTCAGACTTACCCAAAACATCAGCGATACTCTTAGACAGTAAAGTTGATAAAGAATTCAATAATTCTTTCTTTAGTTCGCAGGCATAGTGGACTTTGAGGAGAGGCATACCCTTTCATCTTATTTGTGACATCGAGTGTCAAGTCTGCACAAGCAGACATCTTCTGTTCAATGAGTAAATAGTAGTAAAAATAAAATATGAAATCCTACCTATTAATTAAAATTGGCGGTCATTAAACTGAAACTTGACCATCAGCAAAATATCTTCGAGGATTAATAAGTGAACTTTAAAACTCTACCCCTGTTGCTTTTTTTCTTTTGTTGCAGTTGTGACGTTACCCAGCAACAAGAGTTGCCCAAAAACGAGATGCCTGAAAAGGTTCAAGATAATGAATTACTTACTGAATTACCGGTAAAAAAGCCAATTAAAACTCAGGAGAAGAAATCCTCCAAACCACTCCCGGTCGGTCAGGACCGAAAAAAATCCTTCCACGATTTGGAGTCCTCTACCATTCAAGGAAAAGCAAGGCATGACTACCCTCCAGAAAACCTACTAGAGTAAATATGTCATCACCAGGAGATCCCGTAGAAATACCAATCAATGGAACATTAGACCTTCATGGTTTTAACCCAAAAGATGTAAAGGAACTTGTTGTTGAATATCTAGATGAATGTGCAAGAAAAGGGATTATCGAGGGCAGAATTATACACGGAAAAGGCATTGGAACTTTGAGGGAGATAGTTCACTCGATTCTTAAGGTACATCCACATGTCCACAGTTTCTCACTCGGGAGCTCGAACTCAGGTGGTTGGGGATCAACCTCATTCCTGCTTAAAACTGTCGATTGAAACAGTAAGCCAAGAGTGCCATTCTCATTTGCATCTGTGCTTTAATGAGGCGTTGTGTCACTTTTGCTTAATATTGTCGTAGATATATAAAACATACCCATTCATTCATGATTGGTTTATTTGTGAATAAGGAATGGCAATCAAAGCGATTTGAATTGCCTTTCCATAGGGAAGAAGATTGATGAAGAGCAATGGCAATTGAAGATATCATACCCTTGGACGCACTCTTTGGTGGCGAAAATACAAAAAAGAAAAAGAAGAAGGTTGACCGTATCGCATTATCTTCCCCAATGATGCGCATTCCAAGAATGGATGTGCTGGTGGCACGCGACCTGATCGATATCGGGGTGAAGGAGCTATACGAATTGCAGGGCCGATCGGCAGAGAGTTTATTTGAGGAGATCAAAAAAATGAGGTCGGATACCCCGGAGTATCGTCTGGCCTTTATCAGAATGGCAATCTACTTTGCAGAAAATGACCCAGCGGATCCTAAGATGCTCCACCCCAGTCTTTGGAATGACTAATTTGCCACTCAGGAAATCAAACTCCTGATTGGTCTAAATTGGCAAGAGCACGCTTCGCCTGCCAAACCATAAAAAGACCGTAGGCAAAAAAAAGGCCACCGTTCAAAATGACCATCGGTGCCTGCAAATTATTCATGCCCACGCCAAAAAGAACTCCCCCCACGATTGTAAAGAGCCAGCCAAACCACGATCGATACTTGATCACGCGGCGAAAGTGGACCACCTTATTGGCCTTCTGTTCTTTGCTTAACTCTTTCATGGCGTATTAATTAAAACCCAAGTCATCATCCTGCCTGCCCCCCAAAGCCTGCTTTATTAAATCGAGGCGATCATTCTCTTTTGTTAAGTCACTCAATAGCATGGATGCCCTTTTGCTTAAATTTTGCACTTCAAGCATGGCCTGTTTTCTGAGTGTGTGCTTGCATAATGTATAGGCAGCTAAGTCGACAAATGTAATATCGTCCTCCAGGGGAGAAAGGAAATCGATCATTTCATCGGTCACTTCCCCACCGAGTACCTGATTTCGGGCGAGTTGGATGGTAATTTGATCGCGCAGTCCAATCGAAGACTCGTCCACAATAGTTTCAACAGGCTCGACTTCAAGGATTCGATAGGGAATCTCCTGCGGAATAGAAACAATTCTAACCCGGCTTAATCCTTGCAGTAGGACAAAGGAGGTACCGTCTGGGTTTTCCTTGGCGACTCGGATCAGTCCGGCAGTGGCAACTCCAAATGGTAATTCGAGGTGTTCTTCCTGTTCGGAAACATTTTCGCGCTCTCCCACAATGGCAAAGATTCGGTCTTCATTTAACCGCTCGGAAAGCATCGTTTTATAGCGCTCTTCAAAAATCCGAAGTGGCATCATTGCATGCGGGAAAAGAACGACTCCACGCAGGGTCATCGCGGGAATTTGCTTCGGTATGGTAAAGTTATCAGAATCCATTTGCTCTACATTCTGTTCGCGTTTGCACAAAAGGTCAAATCACCAACCCAACCACAGTTGCAGTAAGCAGGCAGGCAAAGGTTCCTCCGAGTAGTGCTCTCCACCCCAGTTGAGTAAGATTTTCTCGCTGGGAGGGGGCAAGAATCGCGATTCCAGAAATTTGGATACCCACCGATGCAAAATTGGCGAATCCACAAAGGGCATAGCTGGCAAGAATTATGGATCGCTCCTCCTGAATTGCCCCCATTTCCTTAAATTCACCGAGGTGTGCATAGGCAACAAATTCGTTTAAGACTAATTTTTCTCCCAGTAATTGACCGACCAGATGAATATCATCGGAAGAAACTCCCATTAACCATGCTATCGGAGCAAATACCCACCCGAATAAGTACTCCAATGAGATGGTGCCTTCCTGGAGGCCCAACCATCCATCGATTCCAAGTGGCTTTACTAGCAGGTCAGCAAAAATAAAATTACCCAGTGCAACCAAACCAGTGAACACAATTAAAATAGCACCCACATTAAAAGCGAGTAAAAGCCCTTGGCTTGTACCGCTGGTGAGTGCATCAAACACATTGACCGTGGAGCTTTCATCACTCAGATCGATTTCTTCCTTCCTGAAATTCGTTTCAGGGAGTAGGATTTTGGAACAAACAATGGCAGCAGGCGCGGACATTAAGGATGCAGTTAAAAGATGCTTGGCAAATAGTGCCTGAGATTCTGGGTCAGTCCCACCGAGAAAGGCAACATAAGCTGCAAATACTCCCCCCGCAATGGTGGCAAACCCTCCCGTCATTAAGCATAGAATTTCCGATCTGCTCATTTTATCCAAATAGGGACGGACTAATAACGGGGCTTCCGTTTGCCCCACGAATACATTTGCAGACATGGCGAGGCATTCGGGTCCAGAAATCTTCATCGTCCTTTTCATTACCCAAGCGAGCAGGTAAACAATTCGTTGAAGAATGCCCCAATGATAAAGAAGGGCGGACAGGGCAGAAAAAAATAAAATGGAGGGTAATACTCGAAATGCAACCACAGTGCCGTAGGTCGTTGCATCACTGGCCAAACTTCCAAAAACAAAGGTGGCACCTTGATAGGAAAATTCCGTCAAGCGAACCACTCCCTGGGATACACTCTTAATCAAGTCTGTGATAAAGGGTGCTTTAAGTAAAAGTAATGCAAAGCAAATCTGCAAAGCAAGTCCGGACAAAACAAGCCGAAATGAAACCGCCTTGCGATTATTACTTGCAAGCCAAAGTAATAACAAAAGACAAAATATACCCACTAAACTTCTTACTAAATCCATTCGAACTAATAACAATTTGTAAATCTGAGCACACAAGTGCAACCTGAAAGAGAAAAAGAAAATTAATTGATTGATGGGGAAGTGAAAAAAATTGTAATCAATTAAATGGTCTATTTTAAAATTACTCTCTTAATTCTTTTACTTTCATTACAAAGTTGCGGGGTTCCTTTAATACCTGGAATCTGATATTCTACTACTAACGAACTCTCCGCATGACAAGTGAAGGAAAAAAAATTCTAATTATTGGCGGGGGTTCGGGCATGGGCAGGGCAATTGCACATAAGCTCGCAAAAGAAAAGGCAATTGTTTCAATTGCGGGCAGGCGGAAAAGCAATCTACTTGAGGTGGCAAAACAGTGCGAGCAGGAGATTACAATCTGCCCGACTGATGTTACCAATCGAGATTCAGTTGCCGACCTTTTTTCCTGGTTTGACAATGAATTGGGTGAAATCGATGTGTTAATCAATGCGGCCGGGATCAATATTGCCAACCGAAGCATGGAAGAACTGGCCCCGGAAGAATGGGACCGGGTAATCAATATCAATTTAACCGGGGCTTACAATTGTATAAAGGAGGCACTGGATCGTATGCGCCCCCGACAAGCCGGTCTGATCATTTTAATTAATTCTGTGGCAGGCAGGCGTGCAATTCCATTGGCGGGTGTGGCATACAATGCATCCAAGTTTGGAATGTCAGCACTGGGAATAAGCGTGGGGGAAGAGGAACGGGAAAATGGGATTAGAATTACCAATATTTACCCGGGCGAAGTAAACACACCCATCTTGGAGGAAAGAAATGTGCCCCCTACCCCGGAACATCGAGCCAGTATATTACAACCGGAAGATATTGCAGATGTCGTATCCACTGTGGTCCACTTACCAGCGCGTGCACATGTGCCAGAACTGGTCATTAAACCGAGCAGACAAAGCTTCGTATAAAGAAACCTTCCGTATAGAAGGTTCGTGACAACCAAGGTTAGATATTTAAATTATTTTTGATCGAGGTGACGGCCGCTTCCACATTTTCACGATGCCCAAAGGCACTGAGTCGGAAGAAACCCTCTCCTGCTGGACCGAAGCCGGAACCGGGAGTGCCTACGACATGACATTCTCCCAGTAATTTATCGAAGAATTCCCACGAGCTTAGATTGTTGGGAGTTTTGAGCCAAACATAAGGTGCATTTCCACCCCCGAAAGTCTGGATTCCTTTTGACTTTAATCCTTCATTAATAATGGATGCATTTTTCAGATAAAAAGCGATCTGTTCATTAGTCTGCTTCCTCCCTTCATCGCTTAAAACCGCAACACCACCAGCCTGTACAATATTAGACGCACCATTAAAAAAGGTATTTTGACGACGAGTCCATAAGCTATGTAAAACCCCAGCCTCTGCATCTTCCGTTACGCAAGCCTGCGGTACAATTGTCCAGGCTAAACGAACTCCGGTAAAGCCTGCAGTTTTGGAAAAACTATTCAGTTCAATAGCACATTCATGTGCACCTTCAATTTCGTAAATACTTTTGGGCAGGCTAGGATCGGTGATAAAAGAGGCATAAGCTGAATCATATAAAATAATTGCCTTTTGATCGCGGGCATAGTCCACAAATGTTTTGAGTTGTTCCTTAGTCGCAACTGCACCGGTAGGATTATTGGGACTGCAAAGATAGATCAAGTCCACCTTGCCCTTGGGTAATTCTGGAAAAAATCCATTTTCTTCCGTACAGGGCATGTAAATCAACCCATCATATCCATTCTCTCCCGCCAATCCGGTACGACCGGCAATTACATTACTGTCAACATATACTGGATAAGCAGGATCCTGTACGGCAACCACACAATCTTCTGAGAATATACCCTGTATGTTGGCCGAATCAGACTTGGCCCCTTCGCTTACAAAAACTTCACTCATATCAATCGAGGCACCCTGTTCTTGGTAAAAATCTGCGATTGCTTGGCGTAATGGAGTAATTCCCTCGGAGGGACCATAACCGGAATAACTTTCCACATTGCCCAAGTTGTCCACTCCTTGATGTAAACCAGTGAGCACGGAGGGCACGATTGGTTCGGTGGTGTCTCCAATGCCAAGGCGCATAATCTGAACTCCTGGGTTCACGCTCGAAAATTGATTAGTTCTGCGGGCAATCTCAGGAAATAGGTAGCCAGCAGAAAGTTTTTGATAGTTTTGATTGATTTTAGCCATAATTAAAAGGGAAGAAATATAGATAGAAAATTGATTTTGGCAATGGACAAACTTTATTCGCCAGTCTGCAAAAGCAAACCATGTTTTCGGGCAGAACGAAATGCAAAAAGAAATACGCACAAACCACAGGCAAAGTAGAAGCAATTGAGCAGGAATGCTTTTTGCAAAAGATCTCCACGCCATTGCCCCTCAAGCAACAGTGCACGCATCCCTTCAAATACATAAGAAGTCGGTATTAGTTGAGCGATATCCTGTAGCCATGGCGGCAGTGTGGAGAGTGGGTAGTAGATACAGGAAACGGGGGCGATCATGAAGGGAATAACCCAGGTCAAACTCTCTGCGCCCAGGCCATAACGGATCAATATCCCGGTCACGACTTGGGCAATTGCCCAGCCAGTAAAGACAAGATTAAAAAAGAATGCCAATAATGGAAATCCCATCTCAAACACGGATACACCAAAAAAGGGAATAGCAAGAAGCGCCGCCGGAATCATTCCGATTAATGTACGAATCATACTGATGGTGGAGAGTGCAATCATGAGTTCCCATGGTCGAAGCGGTGCCACGAAGAGGTTCCCCAGATTTCTCGACCACATCTCTTCTAAAAAAGACAGGGTATAACTGACATGAGAACGGAACAGGGAATCCCACACTAAAACAACAGAGATCAATATGCCTGATGCAGTAAGCTCGGGCTGACTTGCCCCAAAGTGAAGGGAGACGAAGCCCCAAATGATGAGCTGCATAGTGGGCCAATAAGAAATCTCAATAATCCGGGGCCAAGAACTTCTCAATACATAGAGATAACGAAGCAAGAGCCCTTGGATGCGTGAAAGTGATCCCGTGCTCATCCTTCCTTCCTCCCACTCACATCTAAAAATACTTCTTCGAGTGTCTTACGATCATACTTCCTAAGCAAATCCTGGGGAGAGCCCTCCTCCACCAATTTCCCACGACTGAGTAACAGGACATTTTCACATAATTGTTCCACTTCTTTCATGTCATGAGAAGCAAGTAAAATGGTCGCTTTTCGTTCTTCCTGATAATTCTTTAGAAATTCCCGAATCCAGGCGACAGTTACTGGATCTAAGCTGGCTGTGGGTTCATCGAGTAAAAGCAATTCGGGATGATTGATCAGCGCTTTTGCCAAAGAAACACGGGTTTTTTGCCCCGCGGATAACTTCCTAACCCTGCGGTCAATAAATTCTTCCAACCTGAATGTTTCCACCATCTCCTGGACGGTATTCTTGATATTTTTTAATCCGTAGAGCTTTGCATATACTGTCAGATTTTCCCGGACCGTTAATCGTTGTGGTAAATCAACATAGGGGGAGGAGAAATTCATTCTGGCAAGTGCAGGGTATCGATCTTTTACAAAATCATATCCAAATGTAGTGATTTTTCCCGTACTGGGAAGAAGTAATCCCAGTAGCATCGATAAGGTGGTCGTTTTCCCAGCACCGTTCCCCCCCAAAAGTGCAGTTATAGTTCCCCGATTGAGTTCAATGCTCAAGTTATCAACTGCCCGGGTAGCGCCAAAGTCTTTACTGAGACGCTCCGTCTTTAATACCACATTCATGCGAATAAAAAAGGGCTAAGGAAAAGGTTTATAGCGACCAAAGCAAGAGGATTAGGGTACATTGAAAAACTTTTAATGAGTAATCAGTAATTAATCGAATGTAAGCTCGCTTAGTGCGTTCGTTAATGTACCTGCTGCATCTTCGATCGAAGAATTTTCTAGTAAGTCACTCGCAGAGAGAGATTTGGTACGAACCCGCACGGTGGAAAAGGGAAATGGAATCACGAATCGATCCCATGACTTTAATCGAAAAGAGCCAGCATATTCAAAAGTGACCAATAACAAGGGAGCTTTAGCAAGCTTGGCAACTAATATCCCCCCCGGTTTTGCGGTATAGCAAGGACCTCTTGAACCATCCGGAGTGATGCCGATATCATGGCCACCCTTCAGTTTCTTAACTAAATCCCGAATTGCCTTCGAGCCGCCACGATTACTCGAACCACGGACCGAGTGTATACCTGACCAACCATAAAATGCCTCAAGCCAGGCACCATCTCGACTTGCACTAATCAAACCAAAGCACTTCCTTTTCTTCCTGTATCTTCGCTGCCATTCTCCCGCGAGAAAGAGGCGGTTATGCCAAAGAGTAATGATAACTGGGTGTTCATTCTTTTCAATTTCCTCTTTGTCCGACGGGTGAAGAAACTGAAAGCGAATGGTGCGGACCCAGAAGCGGTACAGTAAACCAAAGGGGAAGAGAATACAGCGATTCTTGAGTCCTAACGTGAATGGATTGCCTGGAGCGACCCTTTGAGGATCAATCATCTTATGGACTAGAAGGTAAAGTTGGCACCTAGTTCAACAATGTGAGCCGGCACCTCATCTTCATGAAAATAACGATACCCAAGACTCAAAGCAAAAACTTCACTCATTCTCCAGGAAATACCGGTNGACCCGGTAAGAAATACACCATGATCTTTTCGAGAACTTAGATCCCGTTTGTCATCAATTAACGATAAATAATATCCCACACCAATACCTGCATACAAATCAATTGAACGGGATACATTGAGATTGTAGCCTAAGTCTAAAAACCCCGAGTAGGTCTCGCTATCTCCAGTTAACGGTTGTAATGGCGTTCTCAATTTTGAGTCGTCGTGAAAGGAATGTTTTTTGTAAACACCACCCAAACCAATGTTAAAGTTGTTCACTTTGAAACCACCGGCAACAGTCGCAGAAAATCCATCATTAAACCGTTTGTACGAATCTGCGTTTTTGTGAATTTTTGAAGCAAAAGCCATCCCCGGACGAAATAAAAAATAGTACCCTGCCCCGTTTTTAGAATTCGGATTAAAGGTACTGACTACTTTTTCATCCTGCGTAAATGTCCCAGGGGAATCTACATTGAATGCCAGTTGATTAGCAGAGGGTTGTTCTCCCACAACAGGAATATCATCAAGAAGGGAAGAGTTTACCTGTGCTGGAGGAGGAGTGTACTCCACTCTTGGTTGAATGACCGGTCTTGCGGGTTGGTTCGAGGTGTCAAATGGAGTCTTAAAGCTTCCCTGGGAAGACAATCCATAAAATATTTTGTCAAATCGATCCTGAAGGTTGTGGAGTTTTTCAGAGTAATTATTGAGCTCACCCTTCATTCCGTGGATTCTCTTTTGTTGGTAAAAGCTCTTGTCGTCCATGTTCTCGTAGTAATCAACCACCGGTTTCTTACTCGAATATGACTTATACTCGGAATCGTATGTCCCTTGAGCCATCGTGAAAACACTAATGAAAAAAGACCCAAACAGAATGAGGGAAGGAAATACGAAGGATTTATTCAAATTAATCATCATTGATACCTCGTATGCAAAAAGTTAATCGCTACTTAGCAACAATAAAGATTATTTTTTTTTAATTGGGAGTAGGAATATCTTTTCGAACCACTGATCTTTTGAAGTAAAAATAAAGTAAATGGAATGCGAAAAAATATAAAATATTTACGATAAAACCACCCGTTAATGCGACTCGAATCCCCTTTTCCTGACGTACTGCTCGGCGATGGGCTACTAAATTTCGTGCCAATACCTGCTCCGAAGTCATTTCCAAACGGGCGTCATAAAATTTCGCACTTATATTTTGGTCAATCAATGAGGGAGGAATGATTGGTTCCTCCTTTAAAATAATATCCCAGTAATCACGAGTGGGAGTGCCCAAAATAGGCCCCACCTGTATCTCACGGTGAAAGGTAAATTGAATTATTATCGCGGTCACGATTAACAGTCCTTGGGATACTAACCATGCCTTAGTGCGGAGTTTCATTTAGACGACAATATACATTTTTTAATTTGTAGCAAAAATAAATCATTTATTTCGACCGCAAATAAGTTCTTTGTTGCCAAGGTAGTGGGTTTTACAAAGAAAAGAACTTGGTAGATGAGGTTCTTATTTTTTTTAATATCGGTTTTCGGTGGGTCTTTCTTTGCACATGCAGAGTCCACCCATGTGGTTCGTAAGAACGAGACACTGAGTGCAATCGCACAAAAATACGGTGTCTCAGCAAATGCCATTCAGGCTTACAATGGAATTTCANACCCTAACCTTCTTTTTGTCGGNAAAAAATTAAAAATTCCCAGTGGTTCCACTCCAGAAATTCCTTATTTGGTAAGAAAAGGAGATAGCCTGAGCAGTATTGCCTCTCGATTTGGGGTTTCGCAGAGTGCACTGTCCTCTCGGAATGGAATATCCAGCCCGAACCTGATCAAGATCGGTCAGAAAATTATTATTCCAGTAAAAGGTTCGACCGTAAAGGCACCCAGTTTGCTTCCGAGTAGCCTACTCAGAACGCTGGGAACTATTAGACCTAAATCGGGCAAGTGGAAAAAAATCATTATTCACCATTCCGCAACCCCGGTAGATGATGCCATGAATATGCACAGAGTGCACAAAGCCAGAGGGATGAAAAATGGCCTCGCGTATCACTTCGTAATTTCAAACGGTTCCCGAAAAGCTACAGATGGTGAGGTTTTTATTGGAGGAAGATGGAAGGGGCAATTAGACGGGGGACATGTCAAAAAACTAAGTTGGAATCAAACCTGTATCGGGATTTGTTTGATTGGGAATTTTGAAATCAAGCCACCCACTTCAAGACAAATGAAGACGTTGGAAGGATTATGTGAATACTTAATGAAGAGATGCTCAATCCCGAAAAGTCAAGTTACGACCCACAAAGTACTGCACAAGGGCCACACTGCCTGCCCCGGGAAGTATTTCTCACTTCCTTCCCTTACTCGCCGGTTGAATCCTTAGGCTGCTTAAGAGACTCTTTATCCCGGGCAAATAAAACCTTGCCGAGGCGAGTTTCATTGTTCCGCGAGAAAGCCTGTGCAAATTCGTTTAAATTAAAAATTGAATCAACGGGGTGCCTGATTTCCATCAAGGCAAGGGGTTGGAGTACACTTTCGATTGATTTTCGAATATCATTCAACCCCCTACTCTCCTTCCAGCGGTCCAGCCAAAAGCCAACAAATCGAATATCATCAAAGATTAAATTTCGGGTTGGGAATCGAATTGTCTCACCATCCATCGCACCAAAGGTAACATGAACTCCCCCTTTGGACAGACATTTTGCCAGTCGGAGGGCACTTTTTCCTCCGACTGAATTTAAGGCCATTACGCATTTTTTGCCTTCTGTCAGTACGGATATTTTCTCCACTACATCATCTTGATCCAAAAAAACTTCTGTTTTCCCAAAAGATAAAAGCTTTTCACGCGCACTCTCACTGCGTACCAAACTGATACATCTGACACCCAACTTGGCTGCAAATTGAATAACCGAAAGTCCTACCGCTGAATTCCCCGCATTTTGGACTATGAAATTACCCGGTTTTAAGTATTCAAAATCATTTAATAAACGCCACGCCGTCATCGGATTTAAAAGGGACAGTGCTAATTGATCAAATGGTACAAGTGCGGGGAGTAAGATAAGTTGATCTGCATTCTCCTTGGTAAATTCCTGCCAACTGCCGACAGAAAAAGGACACGAAACAGGACGCCCAAGCAACTTCTCGTCCACCCCCTCTCCCACAGAATATACAGTTCCAACCCCTTCCCTGCCCCCAGTCGCGGGAAGCTCGCGCAGCGAGCCATAAGAGCCGTTAATTAATCCAATATCAGAAGGATGAAGAGCAGAGGCCTGCATTTGTATAATCACCTCGCCTTTACCGCAAGGTGGCAGAGAAGTTTTTTCTAATTTTAAAACTTCAACCGGGTTGCCATATTCGTGATATCGTAAGGCGTGAAAGGAGTCGGGTGTATTCATTTTTTGAGCCACCCCATTGTATTCATCCAATCCTGAGCACGACTCGGCCATGTGGCGACCATTTGCTCCGACTTTTTCATTCCATATCCATGTCCACCGAAGGGATACAAATGTAACTCGTTTCCAATGACTCCTGCTCGTTCCAAAGCCAGGTAAAGCAGAGCACTTCCTTCTGCGGGAACATGATCATCTCCGGTGTGTGCAAAAAAACAAGGCGGACATTCTGGAGTCACTTGAATTGCAGGGAATAATTGTTTTCTTTCTTTTCGATCCACGAGGTAGGCAGGATAAATTAATAACGAGAAATCCGGACGACAAGAAAGTTCATCCGCAGAGTCGATCAATGGATAGGTTTTCTTTTTAAATTCAGTGGACGCCATAACGGCTAAGTTCCCTCCCGCAGAGAAACCCAGAATTCCCACTTTATTGGGATTTACATTTAATTCCTTCGCATCCTTTCGAATGAGCCTCATTGCCCTCTGTGCATCCTGTAAGGGTGCTTCATGTTTTTCTCGACCCTGCCTTCGGGGAACTCGATATTTGAGAAGAACAGCAGTTACCCCAAAGGAATTTAACCATTTGCAAACATCCGTTCCTTCATGTTGATAAGCTAAAATATTATACCCTCCACCCGGGCAGACCAGAACCGCACTTTGATTGGCAATTTTGGGATCGGCAGGGAAAAATGTGATGGTGGGTTCTGACACATTTGAAATACGGAGAACATCATCAGCATTTTTGGCTGGAATTACTTTTTCGGGAGGCACTTCTCCATTGGTTTCTCCCGGTGCATCGCCAGGCCAAATCAAAATACTATCGATTGAGTCACCCCAAATAACCAAGTGGGGAAGGATAAAAAGTAGAAGTATCAACAATTTCATGCTTCCTGTTCATTGAAAGTTCATCAACTATGCAAAACAAAAAGAGATCCTCCCTCTATTTTTCTTTTGCGGAAAGTGTAAACTTTTTAAAAAGTGGAGAGTAATGATAAAACATCTGTCTATTTTATACTGTCTCTTCTGTGTGAAACTTTCTGTGCAAAGTTCCCCAGACTCCACTAATTTAATTCAATCTTTGGTTGCTATTAAAAGTCAGGGCGAAGGAAACAGAGAGGCGATGAAAGCGTGGCCTCAAGTTTCCCAATTCCCTCCCTCTGCAATACCTCAGTTATTAGAGGCGATGAATCGTGCTAATGATTTAGGCGATAATTGGATTCGGGCAGCAATCGAAAAAATATGCGAGCAAAACACCACTCAACTACCCGTTCAGAGAATCATCGCTTTCCTACAGGATCACTCCAACCAGGCGGAATCGAGGCATATGGCATTTCAAATCCTTCAATCCGAACTGCCATCCAAGGCCGATCAATTAATTCCTTCTTTCATTGATGATCCCGCACCAGTACTCAGGCAAAAGGCGGTGGAATTGATCCTCAGTAAAGCAAGAAATTCCAGTGCAAAACCAAAAGCAATTAAGCTATACCAAAAAGCATTAATCCAAGCGAGGGAGGTGGAACAAATTAAAGAAGCAAGTCGGGAGCTCGAAGAAGCAGGAGAAAAAATAAATTTGATCCAATTAATGGGGCTATTACCAGAATGGCAGTTAATGGGTCCATTTGATAATTCCGAACGGAAAGGTTTTTCTGTGGAATATGGTCCTGAAAGTGGAAAAGGTCTGACTGAACAACACAAAAATAAGGATGGGATTGTGAAATGGGAAAAGTTTTCCACTCAAGACGAATTGGGTCTGGTTGATATTAATCAAAAATATGGCGAACTAAAGGAGGTATGTGCCTACGCAAGAACAACATTTCACTCTCAATCCGCACAGTCTGCCCATTTTCGGATTGGTTCGAAGAATGCCTGGAAAATGTGGGTAAACGGCACACTTCTCTTCTCACGGGATGAATATCATCGTGGTAAAACTCGAATTGATCAGTTTATAATCGAAGGTAAATTACAGGAAGGAGAGAATGAAATTTTGTTAAAGGTCTGTCAAAATGAACAAACTCAGTCCTGGACAAAACAATGGGAGTTTAACTTCCGCATTACCGATCGAACTGGATCGGCGATCCATTCGAGCGGTTCAACAATCAAATAATTTAGTTATGAAAAACGGGTTCCTTTTTTTACTATCTCTCCTCTCTCCTTTATTTCTAAATGCAGATTGGTTACAATTTCGTGGATCCTTAGGAAATGGGGGAACTTCGATTAATTCAATTACTCAATTTTCTAAAGAAAATAAAAATTCTTGGAAGTCAGAACTGCCCGGGCGTGGATTATCCAGTCCCATTTTAGTGGATGGAAAGATTTTCCTGACTGCATCCAGTGGACCCAAGCAAGAAACCTTACACATTCTTTGCTTTTCCCAGAACGAGGGGAATTTAATCTGGGAAAGAAAATTCAAGGCGACGGGCCGGACGATTTGCCATGAAAAAACATGCGTAGCTGCCCCCACAATGGTAAGCGATCGAGAAGTAGTAGTTGCCCAGTTTTCTTCGAACGATATTTTTTGTGTAGATTTGGATGGAGATCTCCTCTGGCTGAGAGGATTAACCTATGACTTCCCCAATGCCGCCAACGGACTGGGGATGTCTTCTTCGCCCCTCATTTCAAAGGGAGTGCTTATTGCACAGGTTGAAAATGACGCCGATTCGTTCACTACTGGAATCGATTTAAAAAACGGCGAAGAATTATGGAGAAACATTCGCCCCAAGGGTGCAAATTGGACATCTCCTGTATTACTGGGTACTGGGAAAAATCAAAAAGTAGCTCTTCAATCGACTAAGGGGATCTCTCTAATAAACCCGACGAATGGCAAAGAATCCTGGAGTTACCAGAATGGAGCATCCAGCATTCCCTCATCCACTCCAGTGGGGGATGTACTTTTGGTTCCCTCCAATGGATTGACGGCCCTTAAAACAAGAACTGGAGGGAATTCACACACAGAGGTATGGCAGGATAATAAATTAGGTCCGGGCACTGGTAGTCCAGCTATTTCAGGGAATCGATTCCTTGTTATCAATAAAGCGAATGTCCTTACTTATGCAAAAATCGATAGTGGAGAAATATTATGGCGAATGAGAATCAAAGGACCAGTCAGTGGCTCTCCCGTTGCGACTCGTTCCCATCTTTACTTCTTTAATGAAGACGGATTGGGGCAAATCATTAAATTAGAAGAAGACGAAGGAAAAGTCATTGCCACACTTGACCTACAGGAAACAATCCTTTCCACCCCTGCCCTTGCAGCAGACGGATTGTATATTCGATCCGACAAACACCTTTGGAAAATATCCCAATAGTATAAATTAAAAACTAATTTCTACTAATGGTTTCCTCTCTCTCAATCGAGAAATTCCCTTCGCACTCACTCCACTTTTCCAAAGGTGTAAAGTAGTCAGTTTCGCAAGTAAGCTAAGGGCATTAATTCCATTATCGCTCACATTTGTTTGCGAAAGGTTTAAGCTTTGTAAATTGGGCAATGTGAAGAGCTCTTTGATTCCATTGTCCCCGATCCGGGTGTCCCGCATATTCAACTTAGTTAGTTTTTTAAACTTTGAAATAACCTCGCAGGACTGGTCTGTAACCAAAGTTCCCCTCAGGTCCAAGTGACAAATATGTTCCTTCAGGGGAATCAACTGTGCGATCAATTGATCATCAATCATTTTGGGTTTTGTGACCACCCGCACTTCGAGTAATGAACTTCCGATTCCAATGGGACGAATCAATAGCGATGAGTCTCGATCAAACTGGATTAATCGATCGGGCTTGATCGGCTTGAGTCCAGAAGCCAACTGATCATAAAAGGCAAGATACTCAGGTAGTTCATGCCCCTGATCTCCATTTTCTCCTATGGGGATACGGATTCCATCCTCCGCTCCCACCCACTTGCTAAAGTCGACTCCCTGCGCAATCCACTTCCGAATGAGTTCCTGTTGATTAAAAGTAAGAGGGTCCCCTTTGGGTGGCATGATGTCATCATCCGTTGAAGGAAGTATGACTCGTTGATAAAGTGAACTCTTACTGGGGTGATCCACTACAATGACAGGGCCCTCATCACCTCCCGCCATGATATGCCCCGCTCCGTCCAAGCGTAATCCAGCCTTGGGTTCCTTCCTTCGTCCATTTTGCTCGAATGGTGCTTTATGACACTCCACGCATCGTTCCTCCAGGATGGGCCAAACTTCCTCTTCAAAATCAACCACCGACAGTAATTGATAATGCATGAGGCAACCACTTATCAAAAAAAACTGGGTTATTGTACGATGCATGATCCAATATTGAAGTAATTTTTGTCATTGGTGCGAGCATGGAAAGCCGGAATGCTTAAAAAATATTCGTGACCTCTTCTTTGGGCTTGAAAATTTATCGTTTGAAAAGTTACCTCCTACCATGAAACTACAAATAACCTTATCCATTTTCTTGTTCTTTAGTATTGTGCCACAATTTTGTTTTGCGGGAAAATTCAGTTGGAAAGAAAGCACTTCTTTGAATCAGCATGTTGACCTGCTTTGGAAGGACCAAAAAATTGCCCGTTATGTATTCGAAAAAATGAACCCAAAAGATCGGGAGCGAACCTACAAGCCATTTCACCATATTTTTCAATCGAACGGGGCCGATTTCCTGACCAAAGGACCGGGAGGAAAATACACTCACCACCGGGGGATTTATTTTGGATTTTCAAAATGCTCTGCCCTGGATGGAAATGGGAAGTCGGTAAATGTTGATACCTGGCATTGCAAACGAGCGTACCAGACTCATGAGAAATTCATTACTAAAACAGCCAATCAACAAGAGGCTTCTCATACAGCAAAAATTGCCTGGCGAGTGGACGATGGTACCGTGTTTGCGACCGAGCATCGAACTCTTCATTTCTCTTTCATCAAAGAAGGTTTTCTCCAAGTTGATTTCCAATCGAAGCTCAGCACCGACCAGGAGGAAGTTCAATTGGATGGCGACCCCCAACACGCGGGCTTTCAATTTCGGGCATCTAATGAAGTGGCCACAAAAACAAGTAAAGAAACTTATTACATTCGACCGGTCGAGGGCATTGACAGGAAAGGAAAAACAAAAAACTGGCCCCAGGACAAAGACATGACCAACCTCCCCTGGAAGGCTCAAAGTGTGGTCGTGGGGGGGAACCGTTACACCACCCTCTATCTGGAACACCCGGCCAACCCCAAACCATCCTTTTACAGCGAACGGGACTATGGTCGTTTTGGCTCCTACTTTAAGACGAAAATTACCCCGTCGAGCCCTTTAGTCGTTCAATACAGGTTACATATTTTTCAAGGAGAAATGAATCAAAAAGAATGTGAGAAGCTAAGCCAAGCCTTCATTAAGAGTAATTAATCTCTTTTACTTTTCTATTTTTGCCAACTCATCTACCACCCTACCTCCTTGCATTTACTGCCGGTGCGTTTTACGCATGCAGTGCTTTACTGTGTAAGCGAGGTTTAGAATTAGGAGCGGGTACGATTCGGTCTTTGATCTTTTCAAATGGGATCATGGCGGCCTTCTTTTTACCCTATCCTTTTGTACTGGGAAGCACTCCGGATTGGTATGATTTCCAGGCCGGGGTATTACTTGGCTTCATTTTTTTCCTTTCTCAATGCGCCTGTTTTTTTGCTCTTCAAAAAGGAGATGCCTCTATGGTCACCCCCATCATGGGATCCAAGTCAATATTCGTGGCTTTATTTGTAATGAGCTTTGGCTTAACTGGTACCCCCTCACCCGAAACCTGGATTGCTGTTATGTTTGCGGCCTGTGCAGTCGCATTAATTGGATGGCCAGAAAAAGGTGGTAAGATTTGCAAAACCGCAATCAGTCTGGGTTTACTAACTGCCGCGGGATTTGGCTTAACTGATTCTTTGGTGCCACATCTGGCTCAAAAATCAACGCCAGAGCATGTAATTTTTGTAATGTTTACCACGGTGGGTGCGATGTCTTTCTTTCTTTTACCGCTAGTCGATGGAAGATTTTTTGAATCTCGCAAGAAAGCGGACTTTTGGATGTTTGCCTCCTGCATCCCGATGGGGATACAAGCCATACTCATGTCCATGGCGATTGCCTTTTATCAAGTACCTGCAGAAGCAAATGTATTTTATGCCTGCCGAGGAATATGGGCTATTTTGCTCGCATCCTGGTTTGGTAAACATATTGGTTTGGAGGAGGGCTTTATGACAAAGCCAATTGTAGTAAGGAGAATGCTGGGAGCACTTTTACTCATTGCGGGAATTTACTTTACCCCCTTGTCATAAATTTAATTAATTCAGTTCTTACTGGCATGTAACCTCTCACAAAGGATTTTAAAGATTATTTCATGTTCTCCCAGGGGATTGGTGAGCAAAATGTTAATTGCAGGAAATTGTTTTTTTACCCTTGCGCAAATTTCTGCCAAATCTCCCTCTTTTCCTGCATGTCTTCCTGATAAAAGGAAAAATAAGGCAACAATAACTTGAGTCGTACCGCCTTCAGCCCATTTTATCAGT
>JGI20154J14316_10001022_pt1 | contig 25254 bp, 21 predicted proteins | sample COG_04_FD_14316 | JGI IMG/M metagenome (IMG submission 14316)
GCGGGATCTATGACCATCAAGGCATAGATGACCTCGGCGTTAAGGATAAAAACAATGAGCAAGCCAGCACCGAAGCCTGCTAGCCACAAGGCTTGGCGAATGACCTCGCCCACCTCACGCTGGCGCCCGGCGCCGTTGAGCTGAGACACCGCGGGCGTAACCGCTTGCAGCACGCCCATGAAAAACATCATCAGCGGCCACATCAGCGCACCACCGAGTGCGACGCCGGCAAGGTCTACGGCACTGACTCGGCCAGCCATGAGCGTATCTACCAGCACCATTGCCATCTGCGCGAGTTGGGCGGTCAGAATCGGCAACGCTAGACGTACCAACTTATTGAGCTCGGAAGCCGGGGCGGAATGATGGCCGGTACCCGGGGTATTAGTTTCCACGATGATGTGTCACGTTTATCCTGTCTGGTCTCTCAAAAGCGGGCCACGCACCTGTCCCGTGTTACAAACGCAGCACGGCCTGCGCAATAATATTGTGTTGCACTTCGCTGGACCCACCGGCAATGGTGTAACCGCGATGGTGAAACAGGCCACTGGCGACCATGTCTGTGTAATCCGGGCCCACGGGTTCGGCGTCATCACCACGCAGGGTCGAATCCAGCGGCAGGCCATAATAACCGATCGCGTCCATCAGCAGGCGATCCATCCCTTGCACCAGTTCGCTGCCCTTAAGCTTGAGCATGGACGGCTCGCCACCTACCGTACCGCCCTGGTCAAAGGTCGACAATAGGCGCTGCGCGGTTGTGTCCAACGCTTCCAGGCGAATCGCCAGACTGGCCAACTGTGCCGTGTATTCCGGTCCTAGGTCCACATTACGGGCCTGCTCCGCCTCAGCGACTCGCATGATACAGCCGAGGATACGCCGATTCTCAGCCACCCTTGAGACGTGCATGCGTTCATTGCCCAGCAGGTTCTTGGCCACGCTCCAGCCTTGGTGTTCTTCACCTAGACGATTGCCTTTGGGCACTCTGACATTTTCAAAAAACACCTGATTCCACAGCCGCTTGCCATTAAAGGCCATCAACGCCTCAACAGTGACGCCCGGCGTCTTCATATCGATTAACAGAAAACTAATACCTAGCTGAGGTTTGGCGTTTGGGTCAGTCCGCACCAACACAAAAATATGATCAGCCTGTTCCGCCGCCGAGGTCCAGATTTTGGAACCGGTGACCACGTAGTCGTCGCCATCAGACTCAGCCCGAGTGCGCACCGATGCCAAGTCAGACCCCGCCTGGGGTTCCGAGTAGCCCTGACACCAGGAGATTTCAGCATTGAGTATCAACGGCAGATAATGCGCCTTCTGAGCCTCGGTGCCATATTTGATAATAGCCGGACCGACCATATTGAAGCCAAAACCCTGCAACTCAGGCGCATGCGCGCTGCGCATTTCATTCTCAAAAATATGTCGACGGATCATGCTCCAGTCCGTTCCACCGACTTCAACGGGCCAGTGGGGAGCTGCCCAACCACGGGCATTTAGACTTCGAGTCCAGCTATCCTGCTCAGCTTTGGTGACCGAATAGCCAAGCCTGACCTTACGGCTGACGGCGCCATCCAGATGTTCATTAAGAAATGACCTGACCTCTAACTGAAAGGCTTGATCCGATTCATTTAATCCTGCTCTCATCTGCTGTCCCCTGCTGACCCAACTTCGCCGCCCAAGGATAATACTGCGGCGCCAACTTGGATGAATCCTACCACCATCAGTGACTAATTTGTGAGTATTGTCACGCACCACATCGGCTTTGGCGTCTGGCATTCAACCGACCAATTCGTTACCATGCATCTCATCCCCTGCGCCTGATACTCGTCTGCAACCGGCGCAAATAAGCTCCAATTGAACAGCAATTTTGCGAATACTGCTGCCAACGATGGCGACCACTAACGACGAAAGTAAGGATCCATGAAAGTACTGTTACGTTTGCTGCCTTATATTCGACAGCATCTCTGGACATTTGTCTTCGGCATCACCGGCTTGCTGGTTGCGCGAATTTTCGAGGCGTTGATTCCGCAGTTCGTCAAAATCGGCATCGATAGCGTCGCCGCGGGGCAAGTTTCGCTCAAATTGCAGCAAATCACCCTGGATCAGGCAGCCGCCGCTCTGACCTACCCTGCCCTGGCCATCTGCGCCTGCGTACTGGCACAGATGCTGGTGACTATCGTGAGCCGGATTCTGATCCGCCGCATCGGCATGTACGCCGCCTTTGATGCCCGCAATCGCGTCTATGAACATCTGCAGCGACAAGGGCCCGTGTTCTATTCCCAATTTAGTATCGGCGATTTAATGGCCCGCGCCATCAATGATATTTCCCTGGTTCGCGAGTTTATCGCGGGCACTTTACGCATGACTTCAGTCCTAATATTTACCGCCGTCGTCAGTCTGTCTTTTATGTTCGCCTTGTCGGTCAAACTTAGCCTGGCAGTTATACTGCCACTACCGGTCATTACCCTGGTCGCCTATCTTTANTCGAAGCGGATCTACGCCCGGTCACACCGGGTCCAGGAAGGATTTTCGAGTCTTTCCACCTTCGTCCAGGAAAACCTCAATGGCATACGTACGGTTCAGGCCATGGCCCAAGAGCAAGACGAGATCAATCGGTTCTCGGCGGTGAATGCGGACTTTGCCGAAAAAAACCGTTTACTGTTTGTTGCCAATTCACAACTCAGCGCCCTGATGCCAACGTTGGCGGCAGCCGCGACCTTGATTATTATCGGCTACGGCAGCCAGCTGGTGAATAGCGGCGAAATCAGCCTCGGTACCCTCGCTGCATTTTTCTCTTATTTGGGATTACTGTTATGGCCAGTCCGCGAGGCTGGATCACTGGTGACCCAATGGCAACGTGGTGCCTCCGGCACCGCCCGATTGTTTGAAGTGCTCGACTACGAGCCCGAGATACGGGACAACAGCAAGCCCAGTGGACCCGCCCTGACGGGTAAGATTACTGTTAAAAATCTCTACTACCAATATGCCAACAAGTCGGTCTATGCGCTAGAAAATATCAACTTCGAAGTACAGGCCGGTGAGACTATAGCCATCCTTGGTCGGGTAGGCTCCGGCAAGTCGACACTGTTGCGTTTGTTTGTGCGCCTGCTTGACCCTAGCCGTGGTGAGGTTCTGTTAGACGATCACCCTATTCAGGACTTTGCCCTGACGCGGTTACGAGAACAGGTGTGCATGGTGTTGCAGGATCCTTTTCTTTTTGCTGACTCCCTTGGCGAGAATATCGCCTACGACGATCCTGAACGGGACCTGGATGCGATTTGGCAATCCGCAGACGCCGCGGCACTGCGAGACACGATTGAACGCTTTCCTGACGGCCTACAAACCGTCCTGGGTGAACGCGGCGTAACCCTCTCGGGCGGCCAAAAGCAGCGGACTGCCCTCGCCCGCGGACTCATCCGCATGACGCCGCTGTTAATTCTTGACGACTGCTTCTCAGCAGTTGACACGGAAACCGAAGAACATATTTTATCCGGCCTCAAGGCCATGAGACAGGGTCTGACGACCATGCTGGTATCGCATCGCGTATCAACTGCGCGCCACGCCGACCGAATCATTGTGCTCGAAGAAGGCCGCATTAGAGAAACCGGCACTCACGAGGAACTGCTCGCCCTTGGCGGCCTGTACGCCGAACTCGAAAAGGCGCAGAGCATCAAGGGACACCTGCTGAATCATTTAGAGACGGCTGCCGCAGGAGACAGTTCCTCATGACGCAGCCAAAACTCGACCATGGGGTTTTTGAGGCTGACATTCATGGTCAGTCGATGAACTTCGCCTACCTAAAACGTATCGGCCAATGGGTAGGGCCCCATAAACGTCTGGCGATAACCAGTGTTGCCCTGGTCATGGCCGCGTCGATACTGGCGGTATTGTTGCCGGTGATCATCAGTCGAGTTGTTATTGATGGCGTGATCATGGGCCAGCCCGACACGCATTTGCCCGACTATGGCATGAATACATTGAATCAGTGGTTGATGTCCCTCACTGGCTGGTCTGCCATCGCCAGTGCCTGCACTATTTTCGGGCTCTTCACCATCACTTGTCAGCTCCTCTATCACTTGCACCGCGTGACCTTCGCGCAGACCTCCTTGTATGCCCTGCGCGACCTGCGGCAAGACCTGTTCGCACATATGGAACACAGACCCTCATCCTTTTACGATAAGGTCGCCGTGGGCCGGGTGATGACTCGCATCACCAACGACGTGCAGGCCCTGTTCGAGCTGTTGATGGGCTTGGGCATGTTGGTGGGTGAATTTGTACCGTTCTTTCTAGCGCTAGGCATCATGCTGGCGATTGACGTCAGGCTGACGCTGTATCTCATGCTGTCCATTCCCCTGTTTGCGTTCATCACCTATTTCTTTCGCATGGCGACCCGGCGGGTCTACCGACGAATTCGCAACACGGTCTCTCAGCTCAACCAGAACCTGCAGGAAAATCTCAGCGGCATGCAAGTGGTCCAACTGAGTAACCGCGAGCNTCAAAACCTCGCCACGTACCAAGCGGTCAACAAGACTAACCAGGACCAGGAGATTCACGCGATCTACCTGGAAACCGGTTATGGCGCTTTCACCGACAACATGATCAATCTAGCCCTGGCAGTCATCATCTGGTTTGGCGGTGGCGCCGCCCTGCAGGAGACGATCTCTTTGGGCAGCATCGTCCTCTTCAGTCAGTTTATCGATATGTTCATTCGCCCGATCAGAGTGCTGGGCATGCAATATAATGTCATGTTTCGTGCCATGGCCAGTGCCGAGCGTATTTTTCAGGCCTTGGATTGGCATGAACAGGTACGAGAACCTTTGACGCCGGTAAAACTACCCGCACGCATTCAGGGCAAGCTCGAGTTCCGCCACCTGACCTTTGGCTATGATGTCGACCAACCAGTATTGAAAGATGTGTCGTTTACCATTCATCCTGGTGAAAAGCTCGCCATTGTTGGCCCCACGGGTTCCGGTAAGAGCACCCTGATCAGGCTGTTGGGTCGGTTTTACGATTTTCCGGACAACCGCATTTTCCTCGACGATATCGATTTGAATCGACTTCATTCCAGCGCCGTGCGGCAGAAAATTGGGGTAGTCCTGCAGGACTTTCATATTTTCTCTGGCACCGTGCTGGAAAACATCATTCTGGGCAACCCCAACATCAGCCGCGAGAAAGCCATTGAATCGGCGCGACTCGTCAATGCCCACGAGTTTATCGAGGCCCTCCCCCAACAATATGATGAGCCCTTAGTCGAGCGCGGTCAGAACCTATCTCAGGGCCAGCGGCAACTGCTGGCCTTTGCCCGGGTCCTGGCGGCAGATCCTGAGATTCTAATTTTGGATGAAGCGACAGCCAGTATCGATACAGAGACCGAACAGCTGATCCAGGCGGCACTCCACGAAATCATGAAGGATCGGACCTCAATTCTGATCGCCCATCGTCTGCAGACAATTCAAGAAGCCGACCGAATTCTGGTATTAAAGGACGGGGCCGTGAAGGAATTAGGAACCCATGATGAATTGATGGCGCAGCAAGGTGTTTACTACACCTTGAATCAGTTGCAATTTCAGGACGTCTCCATCAAGGCCTGACTTATTCTACCGGACGACTTTATTGTTCCCCTGGTTCACCGTACTATCATGGCAACGATTGGGAGCAAGTATGGCAGCAGACCGTAAACTACAATTGACCGAGAAACTCAACTACGGTGTCGGTCAGACTGCCGAGGGACTGAAGAATACTGCTTTCGGGTTGCTGGTGTTGTTCTACTACAATCAGGTGCTGGAAGTCTCCGGTACCCTCTGTGGCCTGGCACTGGGTATTGCACTGATATTCGATGCCATAACGGACCCACTGGCGGGCTCATTGTCGGATAACTGGCGATCACGCCTGGGTCGACGACACCCGTTTATGTATGCCTCGGCCATACCCTTGGGCATCTGCTTTTACTTGTTATTCAGCCCGCCGACACTTGGCGAGACTGGCCTGTTTATCTGGCTGATCGTGTTTGCCGTATTGACTCGCACGGCTATGACCCTTTATCACGTGCCGCATATTGCCCTTGGCGCGGAGCTGACTGAAAATTTCGAGGAACGTACCGTAATCGTCAGCTTTCGCCTAGTGTTTGGTACTCTCGGCGGACTCATTGCCGTCGCCTTGGCCTTCTTGGTGTTTTTTGCCGCCAGCGAAGAATTCCCCAACGGTCAACTGAATGGGGCCGCTTACACGCCCTTTGCACTGACACTGTCGGTGTTGATGGTGATCACCATCTGGCTATCCGCTTGGGGCACGCGTAAGCAGATTCCGTTCCTACCCCAACCTATTGGCGAAGCTGACCCCTTCAGCTTGACGCGGGTATTTACCGAAGTGCGGCTGGCGTTACAAAACACCTCATTTCGTTGGCTCTTTATCGGCGTCATCGTCGTCTTTCTCATGGTCGGGATTGATGGCGCTTTAGGCCTGTATATCAACACCTACTTCTGGGAACTTAAACCCGCTGCCATTTTTATTTACGCTATTGCCGCGCCCATTGGCGTGGTCATAGGCAGCCTCTTCACACGCAGCATTCATGCCCGGTGGGGGAAAAAGCCAGGGGTCATTTTTGGCACGTCGGCCTGGGCCATCTGCCAGATACTACCCATTGTCCTGCGTCTGCTAGATTTCTTTCCAGCCAACCATACCGCCGAGTTGCTGGTAATATTGGTCATCATCAAGTTCATCCAGGGTCTAACCGTAGTCCAGGCGCTGGTTAGCTTTGGCTCAATGGTGGCCGACATCGCCGACCAGCACGAGCTGGCGACAGGCAAACGCCAGGAAGGGATCTTTTTTGGCGCCTCGTCATTCTCGAACAAAAGCGCCTCAGGGCTTGGCACCCTCGCGGCTGGCATTGCCCTCGACCTCATTCACTGGCCAACAGGCCAGGCGATTCAATCGGCTGCGGATATACCCGCCGAAACCCTGACTCAGCTTGCGTTACTGTGCGGTCCTATCGTGTCGGGTTTCGCCGTGGTCTCGGTCTGGTGCTACAGCCATTATGATTTAAGCCGTCAGGACCACCAAAAAATTCTAGAGCAGCTCACCGAGCGCCGCGCGCAGGCCAAAACCACAACCGAATAGTCAACCAACGAAGGAGATCTCTATGAGTGAATTTGAAGGTAAGGTCGTCATTATCACCGGTGCTGGCGGCGGGCTGGGTAAAGCCCATGCGTTGGAGTTTGCCAAGCGTGGTGCCAGTGTCGTGGTGAACGATCTCGGTGGCAGCGTCGATGGCGCCGGTGGTAGCGATGCTGCCGATCTGGTGGTAGCTGAAATCACTGCTGCGGGTGGCCGCGCGATCGCCAACAAGGCTTCAGTTAGCGACAAGGCGGGGGCTCAAAGTATTGTTGACGATGCTGTCGCCGCCTTCGGCACCATCGATATACTGGTCAACAATGCCGGTATTTTGCGGGATAAATCTTTCAAGAACATGACACTGGCAGAGTGGGATCTGGTGTTGGCAGTGCACTTGGACGGCACTGCCTATGTGACCCATGCTGCGTGGCCGATTATGTACGCGAAAAATTATGGTCGTATTGTCTTCACGTCCTCAGGATCGGGTATCTGGGGCAACTTTGGCCAGTCCAACTATGGCGCGGCTAAAATGGGTATGCTCGGCCTGATGAACGTATTGGCCGGCGAAGGTGCCTCGCACAACATTAAGGTCAACTCTTTGGCACCTGCCGCCGCCACACGCATGACGGCGAACTTACCAGGTCGGCCGACCTTCGATGCAGAAAACCCACCGGCAGAACGCGCACCATCACTGGTAACCCCAGCGGTCCTTTTCATGTGCTCCAACGCTGCGCCAAACGGCAAAGTCTTTCAGGCCGCCGGTGGTAGATTTTCCATGGCAGCCATGTACAGCAATGATGGTGTCAATCTAGGCACGGATGCCACCTATGAGAGTTTTGTCGCCAACGCCGACACGATTATGGATATGAGTCAGGCTCAGGAAGGCAGTGCCCAGCGCCGCCGCCAGAAGAAGTAGTATTTTGAGAGAAGGATCAGCGGGTGTTTGATGCACGCCTACGGCGAGTCATTGACCCGCCACTCAACCGCGTCGGTAGTCACCTGGCCGCATTAGGTATCAGCGCGAACCAGGTTACCGTTGTGGGTTTTGTTCTGGGCCTAGCAGCAGTGCCATTGGTCGCGCTGCAAGCTTATGAGGCAGCCCTGGTGATGATCCTGCTCAACCGCCTGTGCGATGGTCTTGATGGCGCGGTGGCGCGATTCTCTGTCATGACCGACTTGGGCGGTTTCCTGGATATCGTATTGGACTTCATTTTTTATTCAGCAGTGATCTTTGGCTTTGTCCTGGCTCAGCCAGAACATGCCAGTTACGGCGCGTTTTTGATCTTCAGCTTTATCGGCACTGGCAGTTCGTTTCTGGCGTATTCAACCTTTGCCGCCAAACGGGGTTTAACCAGCAGCCTGCGAGGCTCAAAGTCTCTGTATTATCTGGGTGGACTGACCGAGGGCTTCGAGACGATCCTGTGCTTGACTCTAATGTGCCTCATGCCCAACAGCTTCTGGATCTTAGCCATTATTTTTGGCAGCTTGTGTTGGCTGACGACCGCGACTCGCATTTATGCCGCAGTCAAAACTCTGTAGGCGCCTCGCAAAAATCTGCTATATTATTGCGGTAGCCGGGGGCCTATCACCGTGGATATAGAAAACCTTAAAACATTCCTCGAAGTGCATAAAACCCGGCACTTTGGCAGAGCCGCTGACAACTTATATTTGACGTCGGCAGCTGTCTCCGCGCGCATCAAACAGCTCGAGCAATATCTCGGGGTCTCTGTATTTATTCGAACTCGAGGCAACGTCCAGCTTACCAGTGAGGGCGAACGTCTCCTTCCCCACGCTCAAAATTTGATCTTAAATTGGTCTCGGACACTGCAGGAGATATCCCTGCAAAAATATCAGACATCGCGCTTACACATCGGCGCTACTCCTAGCCTTTGGCAATCCAACTTGACTGATAAGATGCAGGACATCACTCGAGACTATCCGCAACTGAGTATTCAGGCGGAAGCCCATCCCGATTACGAACTAATATCGCGCTTAACAGAGCGTAAATTGGATATGGCGATATTATATGAACCGCCAGATTTGCCAGAACTAAAAGCGGTAAAAGTCGGCCAACTGAAGCTCTTGATGGTTTCAACAGACCCCAAAAAACTTGCGAAAAGTGCATTTCAAGAGGGCTATATTTACATTGATTGGGGTGAAGCTTTTGCCGTATTTCATACCAATCGTTTCGGCGAGGTGCTACCGACTCACTTGAGCGTGAATCTTGCCTCCATCGCTGTCAGCTTTCTCGCTAATCATGCCGGGTCGGCTTTTTTATCCCAGCGGCTGTTAGATACCCATGACTTTTTATATCCTGTGAAAGGTATTGCTACCTTCAACCGGCCTGTCTACGCGCTGTATCGCGAAGGCCATAGCCAATTAGAGCTTATTAAAAAATTGCTGTTCCTGATTACTGGCATTACGATTTAAAAGAGACGCACGCCTTTCACACCGCTGACAATAACTAAGATTGATGATGCCCCTTTGGCCGATCTCAGATCGTCGCGTAGCCTTATCAGTGATTTAAAAATCTAAATCACCAAACTCCTCACGTAACCGTCGACGTTCCATCATATCCTCGATTTTTCGACGAACATCGTGCCGCTGCATATCTGCGCGCACTTCAAGGGTCCCATCCAGCTCATCAATCCCTTGCGTCATATCAGCCACATCAATATCAGCATTATGCATATCCATATCAGCGTCCATATCAACGTTGCCGATATCATCAACATCTAGTACATCACTCATGACCCACTCCCATCAATATCCGCACACTGAATCATCCGTGACAGCCAGCCATAGCAGGCTAACGGCGTATTTTTCGGATTTAAAGCCACGGCTATTCAAAATGACAGCAAATGATTTTGTACTTGAAAACCAATATCTTTTACCTTCTCACCGAAGGATTAGGTTTCGATGTTAGGTAAGGGAATGGCCCATAGAGCCGTATATTAGGGCTGCGAAATCAGCTGCTCGAGACAATTTTGAGTTGCTGGCGGTTCAGGTCAGCGGCCAAACAACAGGTTTACCACCAGCCCCCTTCGCACCGCGAACGACCACGAGGAGCTGGCGAGGTAAACTATCAGATAATCAGTCGAGCCAATGGTCGGTAAGTATTCCCCAGCTAACGAACCGCCTTACTAATGGGCGATCGTCACTGATCTAGCTCCCTTTTTCTAACAACTTAATAATGTCGCGAAGCAGGTTGTCAGTGGTTTTTTTGCTAAAGGCATCACTGACAATGTTGGTGATTTCCTTATTCATGGACGTATTGTTTAACTTAGCGTTGCGCTTAATCTTCTTGTGCATTGCCGGTGTGAGACGCAATACAAACTTAACTTGTTCCTCTGCTACTACTGCCATACTGACCCACCTCTACAACTGTTCTGTTCTGTTTTTATACTGTGCTTTTTTTGATCAACCTCGGAACACAATAACAGGCTATAGCGTGTTAGTGCCACAAAAAATGCACACTACTTTTCACACGCGGCAGCGCCCGCAACGTCAAGAAATACTAGTTCTGGTGTTATGATCATCGCCTTCACTTGGAGTTAGTCTTTGAACAGCCGCCGCGCCCTTTCGCGCACCACCATTATTCATATCGCCTGGCCAATCATTCTGGCGAATCTATCGACGCCATTACTGGGCCTGGTTGATACGGCTGTGATCGGCAATCTTGGTGACCCGGCACTGATTGGTGCGATTGCTGTCGGCGGCATGATCTTCAGTTTCCTCTACTGGGGTTTCGGTTTTTTGCGCATGGGCACCACGGGACTGGTTGCCCAGGCAACTGGTGCGGATGAGCCTGGCGAGGCTAAAGCGACGTTCTATCGCGCCCTATTTATCGGCATAGGTATCGGCACCCTACTGTTGCTCTTTCAATACCCGTTGCTCAGCCTGGCCCTTGGTCTGATTGACGGTAGTCCGGCTGTCGAGTCTGCCGCCTTAAGCTATTGCCAAATTCGTATTTGGGGCGCACCCATCACCTTGGCTCATTTGGCCGTGATGGGATATTTACTGGGCATCCAGCAGACTCGCGCGCTGCTCGCTTTGCAACTTATTTTAACCGGTACCAATATCATCCTCGACCTGCTGTTTGTGGTCGTCTTCGATTGGGGCGTACCCGGGGTCGCGGCGGCAACGGTGATAGCCGAAATAGTAGCGCTGGTTGCTGGCCTCTTAAGTGCTCGAAAACACCTACTTCGGCAAGCAGTGTCATTGCGCATTCCCGTGTCGCACCTATTCGATTATGCCGCTTTGACAAAAATGCTAGTCGTGAACCGAGACATTATGTTGCGCACACTGTGCCTGATTTTTGCCTTTGCCTGGTTCACTAATGAGGGCGCAAAATCTGGCGACGTACTGCTGGCGACGAATGCGATTCTAATGCAGTTCGTCAGCTTCTCGGCATTTTTCCTGGATGGTTTCGCATTGGCGACAGAAAGTCTGATCGGCCAAGCCACAGGTACTCGAAGCGCTCAGCAGGTGAATCAGATTCTGATCTATAGCGCCGAACTCGGTTTTGCTACGTCCTTCCTCCTGACATTGGTATTCTGGCTGACCGGCAGTGTGATTATTGCGGGGCTCACCAATGTTGAAGCAGTCAGGGCCAGTTGCGAGATATATTGGCTCTGGGCGGTGTTTGCGCCACCCGTGTCGGTGGCATGCTATTTGTTAGATGGCGCTTTTATTGGCGCCACGCGCACCGCTGAGATGCGCAATGCCATGATCGCCTCACTGGCGGTCTACCTGATGGCCTGGTGGGGTTTTGAAAGCCTGGCCAACCATGGCTTGTGGCTCGCGCTGTACATCTATTTCATCGCTCGCGCCGTGACCTTGTTTGCTTACTTGCCCAGACTGAAACTCTTTGCTGGCACCCCCTGACATTAATTATTAGACTCAGGCTTTCACCATTCATCATATTCCAGGCTAAAACAGGAGATTCCATGAAACTTGCCACTAGCATGCATTATTCCTCAAGCTTTATCGGTGCCACAAAAGAGCTGGTCGAGCTAGAAAAAGCCGGGCTCGATGTCGTCTGGATTCCCGAGGCCTATTCCTTTGATGCCGTCAGCGCCATGGGCTATGTGGCGGCTAAAACCGAACGGGTGATCATCGCCTCCGGCATTTTGAATATCTATAGCCGAACACCCACACTGCTGGCCATGACCGCCGCCGGCGTCGATGCCCTGTCGGAAGGCCGTTGCATGCTTGGGCTTGGCGCCTCTGGACCGCAGGTGATCGAGGGCTTTCACGGTGTTCCCTATGACGCGCCCTTGACCCGTATCCGCGAGATCGTGGACATCTGTCGCATGGTTTGGCAACGAGATGAGAAACTCAATCACCAGGGCAAGAAATATCAGATTCCACTCCCCGCTGACCAGGGAACCGGTCTCGGTAAGGCCTTAAAAATCATCAACCATCCGTATCGCAGCGAGATTCCCATCGCCCTAGCCACCTTAGGTACAAAGAGTGTGGAGATGACAGCAGAAATTGCTGATGCCTGGCTACCGGCATTCTTTATGGCTGAAGGTGCAGACGCGGTTTGGGGAGATGCATTAAGAGCCGGTAACGCCAAGCGTGACCCGGGTCTGCCACCCTTGGAAATCTATGCTGGCGGCTCTGTTGCCGTGGGTCAGGGCCTCGAGTCTTATCGAGATATGGCACGACCGAATATTGCCCTGTACGTTGGCGGCATGGGCGCTAAGGAGAAGAACTTCTACAATCAGGTATTTCGCAAATATGGCTACGAGGATGAGGCTGAAGAGATTCAGAATTTGTTCTTGGCGGGTCGTAAATCGGCAGCCGAGGCAGCCATTCCCCAATCGTACTTGGATGCCACGTCTCTTGTGGGCGATGCAGGCTTTATTCGAGATCGCCTGCAGGTCTACCGCGAAGCCGGTGTGACGTCGCTGAGTGTCGCGTTTCTGGGTACGACAACGGCTGAGCGGGTTAAGAACTGTGATGCCTTGAAAAATATCCTCGCGAAAATGTGAGGCTATGAGCAATACCTGACAGATAAGCGGCGCGATGGCTTCCTGGCAGACGAAACGGGGCATGCAGGCCCAGTCAGGCCTGCCCTTCGCGCCTTGCGGGTCCGTCACAAATTTCTGGAGTTCACGGGTTTCGTGACGGCCCATAACTCGGCTCGTTCACGGCGCATTCATGCTTTCGCCCGCATATTGGTATAACATACGGGCTCGTTCATTAAGGTAACCCGGCTATGATTTCCAAAGAAATACACCTCAAGTCTCGTCCCACTGGGCTGCCCGCAGCCGCTAACTTCACCATGGTCGAGCGAGAAATCGGCGAACCCGGTGCCGGCGAAATCCTTATCCAGAATCATTACATGTCTGTGGACCCTTATATGCGCGGCCGCATGGCAATGGCTTGGCCGTTAGATGAGGTCATGATCGGTGGCGCACTCGGCAAGGTGGTCACATCCAACAATCCTAACTTCCAGGTCGGCGACTATGTCACTCATGGTCTTGGCTGGCGCGAGTACGCTATTTCTAATGGCGAAGGTGTCAATCAAATTGACCCCGAGCTTGCACCCCTGTCTGCTTACTTGGGTGTGATGGGCATGCCTGGCTTGACCGCATACGGCGGCTTGTTGGTGACCGGTGAATACAAGCCCGGTGAAACCGTATTTGTATCAGCCGCTTCCGGCGCAGTAGGCAGTATCGTTGGGCAGATCGCCAAGATTCACGGCAGTTCCGTCATTGGTAGTGCCGGTAGTGATGACAAGGTAGAGATGCTGAAGGCGTCGTTGGGCTTTGACCACGCCTTCAACTACAAGACGGCCGACCCATTGGCGGAGTTGCGTAAAGCGGCTCCCAAAGGCATCGACATTTACTTCGAAAACGTCGGCGGCCCCCAATTGGAAGCTGCGCTGACGCATATGCGTCCCTATGGTCGTATTCCGATCTGCGGCATGATTTCGACTTACAACGACGGTGCGACCGCGACCCCGGGACCGCGCAACCTCACAGAAACGATTTACAAACACATCACCTTGAAGGGCTTTGTGGTTTCTGCTTTTGTCGACCAACAGGCGCAATTTTTGGCGGATATGAGTCGTTGGATCAAGTCTGGGGAAGTGAAATACAATGAAACTATCTTCGATGGCATCGACAATGCGGTGACGGCCTTCGAAGGCTTATTCCAAGGCGCCAACAACGGCAAAATGCTGGTAAAGCTTGTTAGTGAATAAACCTTAATCGGTGTGTATCAGCTAAAAAGGCCTCTTAACGGAGGCTTTTTTTTGCATCGAAATGATGTATCTGCTGGCAGCGCTCCCAGGGACTCGCGCGTTCAGGCACCAGCTGCGACACTTTGCCGCACGACTAAAGCTTGAGCAGGATGACTTCAGGGTCCTCAAACTAAAGGTTCTAGCGCCGCACTATGGTTTAACTCTCGCGCTGCTTATCCGTGACTCGATGCGGCGCTTGGCCCGCGATTCCTGCACGCTGCAATTGCCAGCCTTGAACTGGCAGGTTATAAACTAGCCTGTTTTCGTCTGTGGACGATACCCTTTGATGAAGCTAAGCAGGCGAACGCAGCAGTCATGATTGAGCCACCCGCTATGACAACCTGGGAGATGTACCGCTCCTTATTATTCTCGGTCTATTTACCCGCATTCTTGATGTCTATTTGCCAGGGCAGCGTCCTGCTGGTGATTCCGCTCTTTGCGCTCGATCTGGGAGCCAGTGTGGGCGTTGCCGCGCTGGTGTTCTCCTTGCGCGGCTTGGGAAATATGACGGCAGACATTCCGGCAGGCTATGCTGCATCAAGGCTCGGTGATAAGTACACCATGTTGATTGGCATCGGCATCATGATCGCCTCAGGGCTGTTGGCAAGCCAAGCCGAGACAACCTTCGAGCTGGCGGTCTCTGCGTTTTGCTTTGGCGCGGCTGTCGCCACCTGGTTGCTGTCCCGCCTGACTCATATCAGTGAAGCAGTTCCACTTCACCAGCGCGGTAAGGCGGTTTCAACCATGGCCGGCATACAGCGCTTCGGCAACCTCCTTGGGCCCGTAGCAAGTGGATTGGCGGCGGATCAGTTCGGTTTTGCCTGGGTTTTCGTCGGCATCAGCAGCGTCGCCTGCCTGGCGTTCGGCTTGATCGTGTTTGCAGTAAAAATCAATAAAACCAGTCAGCACGCCGAATCGCCGTCTATGGTCACGCTGCTGCCGCATATCGTCACGGCTCACAAGCAGGTTTTTCTGACGGCCGGATTCGCGATTTTATGCCTCACTGTGCTGCGCGCTGGGCGTTCCTTACTCATTCCGTTGTGGGGGGAATTCCTCGAACTCAGTGTGACGGATATTGGCTTGATTGTTGGTGCCGCGGCGGCCATTGATATGACCATGTTCCCTTTCGCTGGTTATATGATGGATAACTGGGGGCGCAAGTACGCGGCAGTGAGCTGCCTGGCGTTATTATCTCTCGGCCTGTTCAGCGTGCCATTCTCAACCGGTCTCTGGACTCTGGTAATCGCCGCTATGATCGCGGGTGTTGGGAACGGTTTAGGTAGCGGCATCAATATGACCTTAGGCGCTGATTTCGCGCCACCATCGGAGCGTGGCGAGTTTCTTGGCGTCTGGCGTTTGATGAGTGATGTCGGCGCCTTCGCTGGGCCGCTGTTTATGGGCTATATGGCCAATCTGTTCGTCCTCGCCACCGCGTTCTCGATGACCGCGTCCATCGGCATTGTGGGTGTCTTGATCATGCTTTTCACCGTTAAGGAAACCCTGGTCAAAAAAACCTAGCCGCAGCCTATAGCGCCACCAAACCTAGTATCAGAAAACCGCTCAAAGCAATACCACCATTGAGTACGGCGTAGGGTAGCTGGGTTCTGACGTGATCGATGTGATCCGTCGCCGCAGCCATTGACGCCACCACCGTTGTATCACTGATGGGTGATGCATGGTCACCAAACACAGCACCCGATAACACCGCAGCCAGAAACAATGATGCCGACAGCTCTAGCGGTAAGGCGATCTGCATCGCCAGTGGAATCATGATCGCAAACGTCCCCCAACTCGTACCGATTGAGAAAGCAATCACCGCAGAAACCAGAAACAGTAACGGTAAGAGCAGAAAGATGGGCAAGCTGTCCTGGACTAGCTGGGCAATGTAGACACCTGTCCCGAGCAGACTCGCGACATCGCCCATGGCCAATGCCAACAGCAAGATCACCGCCACCGGCAGCAGGCCACCGGCACCACGCAGAAAGATCTGCATGAGTTCCGTCACCCCGTATTTGCCTTGCCAGAGCACTAACACCCAGGCCATCGTCAATGCCGCGACGACTGCCCACAAGACGGCTGTGGAGCCCGAGCCTGCTCGTAAATCACCGTCACCGGTCACATAGAGACCCAAGGGCATGCCAACCACCATGACCAGGATGGGTAACAGCATGAAACGCGCCTTATCCGTGTCACTGGCAACCTCATGGGCGCCGATGATCGCGGGATCGACCATCGGCGTGGCACCAGGCCAGAGCATCAGCCCATTCTCGGTGCGGCGCTGAGCCGCTTTCATCGGGCCGATATCAATATCACGCCAAATTACCAGCGCCGCCACGCCAATCGCCGCGAGCGCATAAAAATTGAATGCGATCGCACCCACAAAAACCTCAACGGGATTCTCGATGGCTGAGGAAGCCAACAGACTGATGACAACCGCACCCCAGGCATTTAAGGGAATCAAAATACAAATGGGTGCAGAGGTAGAATCAATAATATAAGCCAGCTTTTCCCTTGAGATTTTATACTTATCAAACAGCGGTCTCGAGATAGCCCCCGCCACTAATAAGGTAATGTTGGACTCGATAAACACCACAACACCAATGAGAAATGCCAACCACTGCGCATGCTTGGCTTTGCGAACCCAACGACGGTGCTGCAGGAAATCAATAAAACCCCTGACACCACCGACTTTTTCGATAGTCGCAATGAGGCCACCAATCATTAACGTAAACATGATCACTTTCGAATCACCTGCATCGCTGAACACCGCGACGATACCATCAAGCGCATAAGCGACACCGGTGAGCGGCTGCACGCCTTCCAATAAACAAAAACCCATCCATATGCCCACACCCAAGGATAAAATAACCTGGCGCGTCGAAATGGCTAAAATAATAGCTAATACCGGCGGCAGTATTGACAGCCAATTAGGCTCGTACATAGTCGATCCTTTGAGTCATTCTCGGTCAGTGTACCCAATTCGCTCAGTAAAAGGCCATTCATGGTCTCAACCCCTAACCTTCTATATACTCAACTCACGACTTCGAGGCCGTTAACCGGCCGATGAATATTAAAAGGCTATTGGGCACTACTAACCAACCACAGACACTTCATGTCGCCCTCCATCTATCAGGTATACATGAAACCACTGAATTACTATTTTCTTGGCGCCGGTAGCTGGTTTCTGGCCTATGGCATCCAATCTGTGATCTTCGCCTGGATGGTCACCATGGTGCTGGATGAAACTGCTGACAAAGTCGGTCTGGCGCAGATGGCTTTTATGCTACCAGCCATGCTCTTTATGCTGCTAGGTGGTAGCCTGGCAGACCACTATGGCGGCAGACGAATTGCCATCATCGGCCACATATTGGCTTCCATCGCGCCGCTGTTTCTGACCATCACCGTATTAGTCGGCGATCTGACCTATAACAGTGTCATCATCTTCGCCATCATCGTAGGTTGCGCTCAGGCGCTGGTTACCCCGGCCCGGGACGGACTACTGGCGCTCGTCGCTGACGGCAAGATCCAACGTCTTGTGGTCCAGGCGAGCATGATTCAGTTCGGTATCCAGGTTATCGGCTTTTTGATTGCCGCATATGCGGATGAACTCGGCGCCGCGACAATGCTTATGCTGCAATTTACCGCCCTGCAGATCGGAATGCTGGCATTTATCAAACTGAAGGTCCCCTACCAGCGCCCTGCCCCAGTTGATGAACACCTACTCAAACAAATCATCGAGTCAGTCCTCGAAGGTTTTCGAACCGTCAAAGCTTCCCCTTACCTGCGCGCTGTTGCATTTCAAAATATGGCGATGGGTATCTTTTTTATGGGTTCCTATATCGTCACTATCCCCTTACTCATCCGAGAACTCTACCAAGGTGGATCGGTCGAGTTATCATGGGTCAATGGTGTTAACGCTTTAGGCCTGGTTCTGACCATTTTGTATCTGCTGCGCATCGGCGATATCCATAGGCAGGGCCGAGCGCTACTGGTCGCCCAGGGTATTGGTGCCACTGCGCTGGCTTGTGGTGGATTGGGCTTGGGATTTTACTCCTTGCTGGCCTGTGTATTTCTATGGGGAATGTGTGGTGGCCTGGCGATGACCATGGCACGAACCATCATGCAGGAAATGGCACCAGTGGATCAGCGCGCCCGCATTATGGCTTTTTATTCATTTTCCTTTATGGGCGCCGGCCCTATCGGCGCCCTGCTTAGCGGCTACTTGGTGAAGTGGGTAGGGCCTTCCGAAGCCCTCATATTCTCATCTGTGTCTATGTTCACGGTGGTTATCTTCGTTGCACTTCGTTCTAGTCTGTGGAAACTCGACACCACCCCGAAAAATCACCTATCACAATGAGCATCGACCCGCCTATCTTAAAATCTCTTGCCGCGTTTATTGCCCTGCACCCACGCTTGTTAGTGATCACCGGCGCAGGCTGCAGCGCACCATCCGGCATTCCAACCTACCGTAACGATAGTGGCGAGTGGCAACGCAATCAGCCTATACAGCATGCTGACTTTATCAATCTGGCGGCCTCCAGGAGACGTTACTGGGCACGCAGTTTGGCGGGTTGGCCTCTGGTCAGTCTGGCTCAGCCCAACGCCGCTCACCGAGTTCTCGCCGCCATGGAGGCTCGCAACCAAATCAGCATGCTCGTCACTCAGAATGTCGACCGACTGCATCAGCAGGCTGGCCATCAGAACGTTGTCGATCTTCATGGTCGCCTAGACCAGGTTATCTGCCTAGCCTGTCACCAGGTTATCGAACGTGACGCCATGCAGCAGCGATTGCTTTTGGCTAACAGCATCAGCGCACCCATAGCCTTAGAACATGCTCCTGATGGTGATGCCGACGTAGAAGAGCAGTTGACTCGAGAGCTTAAGGTACCTGACTGCGAGCGCTGCGGCGGCATACTCAAACCGAATGTTGTGTTCTTCGGCGGTGCTGTGCCAAAAACAACAGTTGAGTCCATTTTTTCGCAACTCGACCAGGCAGATGGACTGCTGGTTGTCGGCTCGTCGCTCACGGTCTTTTCCGGGTTTCGCTTCTGCCGCCACGCCCATCGAAATGGCCTACCCATTGCCGCCATTAATCAGGGCAAAACCCGAGCCGACGATTTATTTTCAGTCAAGCTAGAAGCTGACTGCGTTACTACATTGGCAGCGCTTGAATCCATCACCGCGCTTAGCTAACCATCAATCCGCGATGGCACCATAGATGATATTTTTAAGTTGGCCGCGAAAATTAAAAGTGTTAGATGGCATTAACTGCGTCATGAAAATCACCGATAAGTCCTCCACCGGATCAACCCAAAAAATCGTTGAAGCGGCACCACCCCAATAGTAGTCTCCTGAACTTGGACCGCCAGTCGCGACCTGGCCAAGCGTTGTGGCAAACCCTAAACCAAAACCAACACCTTCGTAGGCGGTCTCGGAAAAGCTGCCAATCGCCATCTGGGTCAGATCCTGCCCATCTTTGAGATGATTCATATGCATCATGGCCAATGTTCGTGAACCGATGATACGAACCCCCTCAAGCTCGCCGCCACAACGCAGCATTTCGGTAAAGCGATAGTAATCTTTGATTGTCCCAGTCAGACCACCACCGCCAGAGAAAAAACTGGGCTTAATCAGATAGTTGCTAGCTTGCGGGTCATCAATCAAGCGCAGGCTCTTGTCTTTATTGCGGCTATAGTTCGCCGTGAAACGTGATTGCTTGTCTGCAGCCACCCAGAAACTGGTGTCCTCCATGCCGAGTGGCTTAAAGATGTGCTCATCCAGGTATTCATCAAATGGCTGGCCGGAGATGATTTCCACTAGCGCGCCGCAGACATCGGTGGACAATGAATACAACCACTGTTCACCAGGCTCATAACGTAATGGTACGCTCGCGAGCTTTTCGATAAAGCTCGTGATCGTTTCACCCGCGCCTCGATTCACCTTCAGCTGTCGATAGACTTTGTCGACTGGATGCGATGTGGTGCCATAGGTCAAACCGCCGCTGTGGGTCAAGACATGGCGCATGGTCATTGGCTGATTGGGAGACTTGGTACGCATGTCGACACCTTCACCGGCGACCCAGACCTTTTGGTCAGCCCACTCGGGAATATAACGAGACACAGGATCATTCAATTGGAAGTAACCTCGTTCGTAAAGCTGCATCAGCGCTATCGAGGTGATCGGTTTGCTCATGGAGTAAATTCTGAAGATAGCATCGTCTGTCATCGGTTTATCACGTTCGATATCCATTTGGCCAAAACTACGGAAATAGCCAGCATGGCCGTGACGCCCTACCAATACCTGGCAACCAGCAATTTTTTGCGCGTCGATGTAGTTGCGCTTGATATGATCGGTGATCCACTCGAGACGATCTGCTGCAAGACCAGCCTTTTCAGGTTCTATTCTCATGTATTTCCCCACAGTTAGTCACGACGCGTCTTGCCACACGCAAGCCCAGATCATGCCATATTCAAGAATTCCCATGCCAGCATTCTTTCCAGCCTAACCTAACGAATATATTCAGTGGGCCTTTCGAGCTCGCATATCGCCTCACCAATCGCGTCGACCCGACTCTGAAACAATGCCTGCGCGTCGTAAAGACCACGATTATAATAGTAGTTACCAAATGCTTCAGAGAAAAAATCGAGCATAAATTGGGCATCGAACTGACCCAACTCCTGATGCAATTCTTCACTGAAATATAGCTGAATTTTCCGCGCCAGCAGCTCTTTTTCGGCTTTAGTAAAATCAATATCGGGCATATCATCGCCTACTTTATCGCCGAACTAGCAATTAAACCCTAAGGCTGGACCGGCAGTTGAATTTTTTCGCGAGGGTAACCGAGGGCCACAGCACGATCGACCAGAGCAGCTAACTCCTGCGGCGCTATGTGTGCATCGCGCGCCATAATCCATAGGTAGTCACGCTTACTGCGGCCAATAATGGTGAACTGGTCATCTTGCAGATAGATTACCAAGTATTCGGCTTTGATGGGCCAAAAGGGCTGCATCGCCCAAGTTGCATTCGTAACGCTGTTCTGGATAAAACCCGTCGCGGTAATCTGCTGCTTGGGCGCAGTCAGACTGCCTCGACGATAACTGAAGGTAATTTTGATCGATCCGTCGGCGTTTCGCGCATAATGCTCTACCGGGTTAAACAGGCCCTTTTCAAACAGCGTCGGAATCGTCGCGACGACAAACCAATCACCCATGAACCTGTCCAGATCGACATGGGCCACGGTAGCAAGGGGTTCAGTCGGGTTATGACTACACGCGAGGAGGTTCATTAATAGCACCCCCGACAGTAGGGCTTTTGTCCATTTTTTCATCAACACGCGAGACTCGCGGCGATGGATCATAGTTTTTTTGCCAAAAATAAGCATCATCCTGTTACATCTCGCCGAATCGCACTCATCGGGTTGTTAGCCCGGTCATCTCGCCCTGTGCTCGCCAATCCTTCAACATGCGAAAAAACTTGATGGAGCCGCCGCCATACATGTCAGAAAAGAAGCCACTCTTGTTCGCTGAGTCGCCTTCGCTGTTGTAGTAACCCGGCGTACATTCCTCGTAAAACCGCGCACCCACGCGGGCCATACTATGCACTTCATTAACGTATTGCGCTTCTGCCGTTGCGTTGGCTTCCACGACTGTCTGACCCCGCGCGCGGGTCTCGGCCAGAATGTAGGCTACATGCTGGGCTTGTTCATTCAATGCGTGGGGCACGTTGACTGTCACTGCGGTCTGTACAAAACCCATGAAAAAACAGTTTGGAAAGCCATGACTTTGCAAGCCATGAAAGGTTCGCAAGCCATCATCCCAGTGTTCACTAAGCGCCTTGCCATCGCGACCGATGATATCGTATCCCGACCGCCGCGTGTACGAGGTTCCCACCTCAAAACCCGTGGCGAATACCAGACAATCGACTTCGTACTCCTTGCCATTAACGACGACACCGTTAGCCGTCAGACGATCGACACCTTTGCCTTGGGTATCAACCAAGGTGGCATTGGGGCGGTTGTAGGTTTGCAGGTACTCATCATGAAAGCACGGGCGTTTACAGAATTGTCGATACCAGGGTTTCAGCGCTTCAGCCGTGGTGGGATCCGCCACCAGCTCTGCGGCGCGCTGCCGCACTTGGTTCATTTTTCGATAGTCCGCCAACTCCATGAGCTGGGCGCGCTCAACTTTGGTGAGCCGCCGACCCAATTCGCGACTCGCATGCTTGGCCGCGATGCCCGTGAGTTTCCGCATAATATCGGTCCAGCCATCACTGACCAGATCAACCTCCTGATCGCCACCGCTGACCAGAACATTAAAGTTATCCATGCGGTCTTGCTGCCAACCTGGCGCAAGCGACGCAGCCCATTCAGGATCGGTTTCTGCATTATTACGAACATCCACCGACGAGGGCGTGCGCTGGAAGACATACAGCTCCTTCGCCGACTCACCAAGATGGGGAATACACTGGACGGCGGTGGCGCCGGTACCGATGATACCGACCCGTTTATCCGCCAGACCAGTCAGATTGCCAAAGGAATCACCGCCGGTATAGTCATAGTCCCAACGGCTGGTATGAAACGTAAATCCCTTGAATTCGTTAATACCCTCAATCCCTGGCAACTTCGGCCGATTCAACGGGCCATTGGCCATGGCGACATAACGGGCTTTCATACGATCACCACGATCGGTGCAGATGATCCAGTGGCCGCCGACTTCATCCCACGTCATGGAGGTCACATTGGTTTGAAAACAGGCGTTGTCATATAGATTGAAGTGCCGCGCTATATTTTGACTGTGAGCAAAAATTTCAGGCGCAAAGGAATATTTATGCTTCGGGATGTAACCCATCTCTTCGAGCAAAGGCAGGTAGCAGTAGGATTCAACATCGCACATGGCACCTGGGTAGCGATTCCAGTACCAGGTACCACCAACGTCGCCAGCACCTTCGATCATGCGGATATCCGTAAAGCCCGCCTCTCGAATTCGAGCCCCAGCCAACAAGCCACCGAACCCGCCACCGATAATCGCCACTTCCACTTCATCAAACAACGGTTCGCGGGTAAATCCAGGTTCCACATAAGGGTCGTGAACGTAACGAGAAAATTCGGCAGTGACCTCCTGATACTGGTCGCTGCCATCGGAACGTATGCGCTTGTCACGTTCCGCAAGGTATTTCGCCTTCAGGGCATCAGGATCAAAATCGAGATCACCAAGTAATGATTGAATGCTCGGATCAATATTCATGCGCGCTTGCCCTCGTTAGCTAATCTTAATGTCTCTTCAGACCTGCTTGAGTGTACTGAAAAAAACCGGGTCTGGCACTACCCCACTAGATTACTGGATATTAAGGGCAAATCCGCGCTTAACCAGTGACCGGTGTCGCCGCTGCCACAGGCCTACCTGCGAGCTTCAGCACCACAAATCCCAGAAGCGCCGCCGCCATGGAGCCCACCAGAATGCCCAGTCGATCATTGATCATGGTGCCGCTACCGGATGCTTCAAAGGCCAGGGAGCTGATAAACAAACTCATCGTAAAACCTATACCACATAGGCAGGAAATACCGTACATGTGCAGCCAGTTAGCCCCGGAAGGCAGACGCGCTAACCCCAGCTTGATGGCGACCCAGCAAAAACCCATGACTCCAACCTGATTACCCAGAAACAACCCAAGGGCAATCCCCAGCGGCACTGGCTCCAGCAATGATTGCAGGGTCAGCCCGGCGAAGGATATACCCGTATTGGCAAAGGCGAATAATGGCAGGATGCCATACACAACTGCGGGATGCAGATCATCCTCAAGACGCTCGAGTTGCGTCAATTCCTGCCCTGGGGCTTTGCGATAGGGAATGAACATGGCAACCAGGACACCGGCGAGAGTTGCATGAACTCCAGATTTTAAGACTGCCACCCAGAGCACCAGACCTACCAGCAGGTACGGCACCAATGATAGAACCCCACGGCGGTTAAGCACGAACAATCCCAGCACCGCCAAGGCAGCCACCAGCAGCGACAGAACAGACAGTTGACTGGTATAAAACAGCGCGATGATAATAATAGCCCCTAAGTCATCGGCAATCGCCAACGCCATCAAAAACAGCTTCAGCGAGGCGGGTACATTACTGCCCACCAGGGCCAATACGGCGAGCGCGAAAGCGATATCAGTGGCCGACGGTATGGCCCAACCGTTCATCGCCACCGGATTCCCCCAGTTCACCCAGGCATAGATGAGCGCTGGAATCATCATGCCACCGGCTGCACCGACAATGGGCAAGACAACCCTTGCCGGATCGGACAACTCGCCATGCAGCACTTCGCGCTTCACCTCCAGGCCAATCAGAAAGAAGAAGATCGCCATTAGACCATCATTGATCCACAACAACAGCGGCTTGGCAATTTCAAAATCACCAATGCGAATCTGAACCGGTAGGTCTAACAGTGCTTCATAATAGGCGCTGGCGAAGGAATTCTCTGCCAGCATGGCAAGCGCGGCCGCGATCAACAACAGGATACCACTTGAAGCCTCTAGGCGCAGAAACCGTGTAATGACTGTTTCAGTGATCATGCTCTACCCTTTTAATTGAGTCCGGCACCCAGACTGAGTCCGCACAGGCAAGGTTAACGGATTCGCCTCGCAAGCACTATTGCCGACTGTCGGTCACGTCTCGATCTAAAAAAAAGACTAAAAAAAAGACAAAAAAAAGACAAAAAAAAGACAAAAAAAAGACAAAAAANANAAAAAAGCAACACCCAAGAGTGTTGCTTTTCTAGCTGTTAAGTCTACGCACGTTCACTATTAACAATAGCTATGTATTTGCAGTGCTTAACTCAAGTATTCGGCCGCTTTCGAAGCCGCTACCTGTTTGTCGTTAGACGTTATAAGAAATCTTATAATGCTAC
>JGI20154J14316_10001026_pt1 | contig 25185 bp, 24 predicted proteins | sample COG_04_FD_14316 | JGI IMG/M metagenome (IMG submission 14316)
TTTGAAACCAGCGTCGGCATTGCCTTGCCATGCGTTTGATACCGCGTCACCCAGCGCGAAAGCGAGTTCGCCGCGCTCGGCTTGAACCAAGTTTAGGTTTTCTGCGCTGGCCTTGGTGGACTGCACGGTGACCTTGGTATTGGGCATAGCGTCGCCAATGAACTTAGACAGGGCTGTGCCGATGGGGAAGTAAGCGCCGCTGGTGCCGCCGGTCAAGACCGTGACGAATTCAGCGGAGTGAACGGTGCTGCTCANTGAGCCTAAGCCCAGCGCAGCACAGAGTGCGATTTTTGATGCGATTTTCATTAAAGTCTCCGAAATAGTAAACATANGCCAAGCTGAAATATATATGTTGTTGCCCAGTTAGACAACTGCGGNCCCCCTCCGTGTAGGGGCTTTAGAAAAGGCGACAAAAAGCCGCTCTTTCAAGCGGCTTCGCTTGCCCGACAGCGCGGGGTGCGCGCGTGAGCTGACACCTTGGTGACTCGCTGCTGCCTAGGGTGAGCGCTCGCTGGCCCACAACGCAGACAGTGTCTGCAAGATGGCTTCGCTGTCGCGCAGGCCATCGCCGGGGTGGTTTGTCGCGGTATGCACGAAGTCACTCACCATATTGGCGTAGGCATTTGCGGGTGCAAACTGGCGCGTGATGGCTTCGTGGTGCAAGCCGCCTGTCGGTGCCCAAGTGGCGGTGGCTTGCGTTCCGTTGGTGACGTCACCGTGTGCGGGGTTGAACGGCGCATGCAGGTGAGCCCAGCCTTGGGTGCCTACGGCATACACGCTCTGGCTCTTGCTGGTCTGCATCGATACCGCCAGTTGCAAGTGCGCACTGGGCTGGCTGTCGGTGGCGTGCCACCGCAGGACGGCATCCGATGTCGTGTCGACGCCCCAGACAGGATGGCGCTCGGTGCGGAGTGCCACCGCGTCTGGCGCGCGCCCCATGAGCCAATGACCTGTGAACACGCCGTAGCACCCAATATCCCATAGCGCACCACCGCCTAGCGCCGCCTGATTGCGGATATTGTCGGCATCCCGGTTGTCGTAATTAAATACCACTTGTATGTGGCGTATGTCTCCCAGCGGTTGCGATGCCAGCCACTGCCACTGTGGGTGATGCCGCACCATGAATGCTTCCATGAAGCAACGCCCCGCCGCTTGCATGGCGCTGCGTACCGCGTGGGCTTCCTCGGGTGTCAGGGCGTAGGGCTTTTCGCACAAAACGTGTTTGCCCGCGCGCAGCGCCGCAACCGACCAGTGCGCGTGCAGGTGGTTGGGGAGAGCAATGTAGACGGCGTCAACCGACGCGTCTGCCAGCACGCCAGCGTAATCTGTCCATCGCATGTCGGGGGCGTCTGCCCACGGTGCCTTTGGGCCACGGCTACCAAGAGCGACCGGCGTGTGACCGGCCTGCAGCATGGCGGGAATAACCTGTGTGCGGGCAATTTTTGCGTTGCCCAAAATACCGAAGCGCATCGTGTTTCCTGTTTTAAGCCTGCAGGCCGCCAACGCTTAGGACATCCCAGCAGGCACCCATGGTGTGGTAATCGACTTTGCCGGCAGGTGACTTGGTGGTTTCCAACGCGTCGCCTTTGGCGTTGACGATGCGAAACCAAGCGCCGTTTTGGTGGTCAACCAAGTGCGCCCACGCCCACGCCCACGTGTCGGTGTATTGCTGCAGGTAGCGGGTATCCGCTGTGATGCGCCAGAGTCGCCAGGCGCTTGCAAACGACTCAGCCTGCACCCAAAAATATTTGTCGCTGTCACAGACACGTCCGTCTGGGGCATAACCATAAACCAGACCGCCGTGTGTGGTATCCCAGCCGTTGGCAAACGCGGCATCGTGGAGGTGGCGCGCGGTGCTGACCCACCTGTCGTTGGGGGCGACGGCGTGAATGGCGAGTAACAGCTTTGCCCACTCGGTTTGGTGCCCCGTCTGATAGCCCCATGGTTTGAAAATATCACCCGGATTGTCTTGGTTGTAGGCCCAGTCAGGTTGCCAGTCCAGGTCGTAATGCTCCCAGATTTGGCCATCGCAGTGGCTTGGATGCGTTGTGCTGGGTTGGCGCACGAGTGTCTGCGTGAATGTCGTCGCCAAGGCCTGTGCACGGTCAAGGTAAATCGGATCACCGGTCGCCTCAAAGGCCGCAATACACGCCTCGCACATGTGCATATTGGCGTTCTGTCCACGGTAGGGGTGTAGTTGGCCTTCCCGGCTGCACTCGTCGGCATATGCCCCCGCTGATGCATCGTAAAAAACGACGTCCATGCGGTCAAAAATGGCGCGTACCTCTGCCGCCGTGCACAGATCGATGCGGTGTGCCCACGACTTCGCTAGCAACACGAACGCCTGTCCATAAGCCATGATGCGGGCGTCTTCGGGTTGACCATCTTGTAGCGTCCAAACGTAGTCGCCGTCAGCGGTTCTAAAAGACTGGTCTAGGTGCGCCAGCGCATGTCGCGCCCAGTCTTGGTAGAGTGGGTCGCCGGTGTGTTGCCACGCTTGTACCCAATTAAATACAAACCGTGTGGCACTCACTAAATGGCGATGCCCTCGGTTGTACACGTGGCCATCATCGCTAAAGTAGTGAAAAAACCCGCCGTTTGGGTCGTAGGCGTTGGGTCGATAAAACGCCAGAATGTCGGCGATGTGGGCGCGGATAAACGCCGCCGATTCAAAGTTGGGTGGTGGTGTCTCGGGCAGACGAGGCCTCACCGCCTCAGTCATAGCGCACGTCGACAGTGCGTCCCGTCGCTGCGCTTTCTAAGATCGCATGCGCAACGCACAAGGAGCGGACGCCGCCCCATCCATCGGCATTGGCATGGGCTTGATCTTGTATGGCGAGATGTAAATTTTTGATGACGCGCTCGTATAAGTTGTCGTTGTCTAGTGCCACGGCATCGGTGCCTGCTGCCGTGCTCAATGACAAGGTGCCGCCAGCGGCTTGCGTCAAGATGCCTTCACCGTGCAAGCTGCCTTTGTCGCCGTGTATTTGCACATGCGTCTGTGCAAAGGGGGTGTTAAAGCCCTGGTGTGTGAACGCTGTCATGCCGCTGGGAAACTGCCAAATGGACATGGCATTGTCTTCGAGGCCGGTGGCCATACCCGTGTTGCTGGTCATCGCGCACACTTGGCTAGGGTAGTCGCCAAATATGAATGCCAGCGAGTCTGCGTTATGAACGGCAATATCCAGCACCACGCCGCCGCCAGCGCCGCGCTCCGTCAGGCGCCAACCCTGAATGTGCTTAGGTAGATAGACCGAGTGACTCAAGCGCGCAGAACTGATCTGACCCAGTGCGCCGCCTTGAACCTGCGCGCGCATGGCACGGTGTGCTGCGTTGTGGCGCAGGTGGTGGTTTGTTGCCATGGTCACACCCGCGTCGTCGCAAGCGGTGGCCATTCGTCTGGCGGCATCTAGCGCGACAGCCAGCGGTTTTTCGCACAGCACGTGCTGCTTGGCAGCGGCAGCGCGACAAACCGAGGCCTCGTGCTTCTCGTTGGTGTTGGAGATATAGACGGCCTCGATACCTAAGTGGTCAAGCGCGGTCTCGTTGTCAAGCGCGTGCGGGATGGCATGCTTGGTTGCGAAGGATTGGGCGCGCGTCAAATCGCCTGAAACGATGGCAACAATGTCGTCACCAGCGGCGCGAATCGCGTTAACCATCCACTGGTCAGCGATGGTGCTAGCGCCAACAAGAGCCCATTTCATAGTGTTTTCCTTTGTGTCAATGGTCACGGCGGACGGCCGTTGATGCAGTCATCCCCGTGAGCGTAATGGTAACGTTTACATAAGCCAAAAAAAATCGGGTTTTGCCTAGGTTGACTGGGGGTGAAAACGTTTACATAATTGCCCGTTGGAGAATCGCATGCCGCCTAAAAAAGCCACGATAGGAACCATTGCTGCCGCCACCGGCTTGTCGCTGGCGACGGTTTCGCGCGCGTTGGCCGGCTCTACTGCAGTCATTCCGGAAACGCGGGAACGGGTGCTCGCCACAGCTAAAAAACTCAATTACGTTCGTGACCGGGCCGCGGTACGCCTAAAAACCGGCAAGACCTGGGTCGTGGCCTTCATCATGGACCGCCGCGACGTGAACCAGCCAGCGTTCAAAGACCTGTTGTTGGGTGTGAGTGATGCCTTAGCGGACACCGAATACCACATGATCGTTTTACCTGATGCCAAAGGCGGAGACCCTCTGGCGTCGTTGCGTTACGTGGTGGAGCGCGGACTGGCCGACGCCATTGTGATCTCGCACGTCTCGCCTGAAGATGTCCGTGTGAAGTATCTGCTGCAGCAAGGCTTTCCGTTCTGCACCCACGGACGCACACATTTACTCCTGTCGGGCCGCGTGGCCGCGGATGGTGCCCCAAAACACCCGTATGTCGACTTTGCGAATGAGCAATACACTGGGGCCGCTGTCGCCACGCTGGCCGCGCGCGGCCGTAAGAAGTTGGGTATTTTGCTGCCGCACGAGGGCGCGACGTTTAGAGAGCACCTGCTCAATGGCTTTAACGCGGCCTGCAAGGCACACGGCGTCCAAGGGCGCGCGGTGTCAAAGCTGGACATTGATGGTAGCGCTGACCATGTCTATACCTGGGCGGCGGCACAGGCACGGAAGTACGATGGCTTGGTGGTCACCCGCGAGTCGATTTTGATTGCTTTAATGGGCGGCCTGACTGATTGCAATCTCAGTATTGGACGTGACATTGACGTGGTGACCAAGTACAGCACCACGTTACCGTTGTACATCCGTCAACCGCTGCTGGGTTGTTTTGAGGACATCGCGTTGACTGGCGAATTAATTGCGCGTAATTTGCTTGAGCAATTAGACCCAGGCCAGACGCATACGCCCTTGCAGACCCTTCTTACGCCACCACCTATCGAGGTTCTTCATGAATAAGACCGACCCGAATGGCGCCTTTCGCGACGCCATTGTTGCGAGTAAACGCCTGTTGCGCGCGCAGATTCCAGACTTGAAAGATCGTTTTGATCGACTGACTGAAGAGATCGCGCAAGAAGTGTCCGACGTGAAAGCACAGCGTGACCGGGGAGAGTGTCCGGTTCCTGAGGTCGACTTCAGTGCGTTGGCACAGGTGAGCGACGCGCAAAAAGACACCATACGTCGGCGGGGTTGTGTGGTGGTGCGCGGGGTGTTTGAACCACAACAGATCAATGAATGGAACGACGACATTGCGCAGTACCTGACAGACGTCAAGTATTTGGAGCGCATGGCGTCTAAACGCGGTATTGACCAATACTTTAGTGCGCTGGCGAGTTCGCGTCCCCAGATTTACAGCGTGTACTGGTCCAAGCCACAAATGCAGGCCAGACAATCTGAAGATCTCGCGACGACGCGCCAATGGCTCAACCGGTTGTGGCAGTACACACACGATGGTCAGCCGGTCTTTAACCCCGACCAAGAGTTAACTTACGTGGACCGGGTGCGTCAGCGTCAGCCAGGCGATGCCACTTTGGGCTTGTCGCCACACGTTGATGGTGGCTCGATTGAGCGCTGGATTGATCCAGGTTATCGCCAAGTCTACCGTCATATTTATGGCGGTGATTTGGCCGCCTACAGCGCATTTGATGCCGCGTTCAGAACGGAGACGCGAGAGATTCCGTCGCCGCGGTTTGCCGCATGTTTAGAACCTTCCAAGGCTGGACGGCGTTGACGCGTCAGGGCGCGGGCGACGGCACGCTCAATGTGCTTCCCATTGTGAAAGCGATTCCGTGGATGCTCTTACGCGCCCTGCAAGACGATGTGGCGGACGACGATCTCTGTGGTGCACAGGCGGGTCGTGCCATGGTCGTGAATCCGCAATATCACAGCCTACTTTTGGACGCGTACGGACCCATCCCAACGGTTGAGCCCGGCGACACCGTCTGGTGGCATGCCGACATGATTCACGGGGTTGAGGACGCGCATCAGGGCAAGGGGTATAGCAACGTCATATACATCGGCGCGGCGCCCGACTGCGAAAAAAATCGCGTGTTTTCTGACTTGCAGCGAGCCGCATTTGAGACCGGTGCATCGTCGCCTGATTTCGCCGCAGAGGACTACGAGTTGGGGCTGTCTGCGCGTGCCACACCGGCCGACCTCACGCCGCTGGGCAGACGTCAAATGGGCTACGCGGACTAAGCGTGGTGCCCCTTGTCTGGGGCAAGGGCGCCACTGCTCAGTAGGCTCAATAAAATCAGGGGGATACTGACGCCAAATGACCAGCGCAGGCCCAAGTGCTCGGCCACAAAGCCGAGCAGGGGCGGCGCCAGTAAAAACACCACGAAGCCGTATTGCGCCATGGCGGCGACGTTGAGGGTGGCGGATCGGTCGGACCGTTGGGCAGCGGCGGACATGGCCATCGGAAAAATGGCGCTGGAGCCCACACCCATCAGTGCAAAACCCAGCATCGCTGTAAAGACGTTTGGCGCAACTGTTACGGCAATGGTTCCTATGAGTAGCACGCTTATGAGCCAGCGAGCCGTTGTGACCGGGCCAAAGCGCTGCACCACCTGGTCTGCGATGAAGCGGGTGCTGGCTTGAGCAAGCGCAATGACAGAGACGGCAGAGGCGGCAAAGGCGGCACTGCTATCGAACACACCGCGCATGTAGATGGCCGACCAATCGTAGCCAGCACCTTCAAGCAATAAAGCGGACGCGCAAACGGAGACCAACAACAGAATGCCTTTGGTGGGGGTGGCCCAACGCGGTGTTTCAGGGGTTGTTGGGTGCTGCGTACGCGCGGGTGTTGGTTGAAAACGGCCGAGCAATAAAACCATGAGCAGATAGACAACGCCCGCGGTCACCCAAAGCTGACTCTGCGGCGATATGTCGAAACGCGCAAAGACCGCGCTGATGGCACCCCCCGCAAAAAACCCGATGCTCCAGAAGCCGTGCGACCGGTTCATGATGCGTGTTCCGGTTTGGTGTTCAATCCGGTCGGCTTCGAGATTCACAATGGTCTCAATGAAGCCCATCACCAGACCGACTAAGAACAAAAAGAAAAAGACGGCAACTGCCGCGCGCATGTGTGAGGCCAGCGCAAAGGCGATAGAGATCACCGGTAGCGTGGTGAGCAGCACGGTTCGGCTGCGCATGCGTTCAAGCTGAGGGACAAAAAACGTGAGCGAGACCAGCATGCCTGCTGCGACACCCATGATGGCCAAGCCGAGCGTGCCTTCGCCGACCCCCATCTGAACTTGTAGCTCAGGCAAGCGTGGGTAAAAGCCGCCCATGCTAAATGCATAAAGAAAAAAAGCGGCGTAGACACGAACTTGAACGGGAAGGTGTAAGCCCAGTCGCGTCATCCATGCATCGAGGGGTATCGCCGTGTTGGATCGCATCGCGTCGTGGCCTATAAGGTTGTGAATTGCCACCGTGCCTTGTGGCTGTAGGCCCGATGGGCATCGTACCAAACTTCCTCGCGTTGGTTGGCGGGCCCGTTGGGCCAGTCTTCTGTCTCTAAACAGAGTCCGGCCCCCGGCTGATGCGCGACCCCCAAGGGTTTGGCGTGGCCGTTGGCCTCCGCTACGGACTGCGGGGCCAGACCGGCAGCGGCGTATAGGTGCACGAAGGGGCGATCAGTGGAAACCGTCAAGCGCAAGCCACCCGCCTCGCACCTTGCCGCGACGTGCAGGCCATTGCCGTGGTCGGCAGAGGCTGCACGATGAATGAGGTAGGCGGCATCAAGCGCGGGTATATCTGCGCGGCGTATGTGGCGGGCAGTCGTGTAGTCAAAGGGGGTGTCCGCGACGCTCGCTGGCGGCTCGGGTAGCTCGCGCGCATTGAGTGGCAGATACGTGTGTGCATTGACCCACAGCTGGTGAGTGGTCACGTCGGCGTGGCCGTCTAAATTCCAGTAGGGATGTGGCACCAAGTTAATTGGGCAGGGCGCATCAACCTGCGCCGTGGCCGTCCACGTGAGGCAGCCATCGTTGCTGAGCGCGTAACTGACGGATGCGTCGCAGTTACCCGGGAACCCCTGGTCACCCGAGGCGGAGTGCAGGTGAAAGCTGAGAGCCGTCGGCGTGTGTGCACGCACGCGCCACACGCGTTTCCCAAAACCGACACGTCCACCGTGTAGGCAGTGGCCCATGGGGTGGTTGACGTCTAGGGCGTAGCGCTGGTCAGCAACCCCTAACAGGGCGTCCTCAATGCGGTTGCCGTAGCGACCACAGACACTGCCCATAGACAGGTTGTCTGAGCGGTAGTCTTGCGGGTGATTCAAACCCCACGCACAAAGGGCGCGGTCCTTCCGGTGCACCTAGCCACCACAATTGCATGAGGCGCGCACCCAATGGCAGCAACCACGCTTCAAAAGATGCGTTGCGGATGACGTAGACGCCGGGGGGAGCTGGGAGCACCAGACGCTCGGACTAATCGTTTAGACGGACTTCGCTCGCCTTATCGAAGATGTGTACCTTAGCGGCCGGAAAACTGAGCTTCAGCTTATCGCCTAAGTTAAATTGTCCAGGCCCTGGCATGCGCAGTGTGAACTCGCCAAATGCGGTGTCGACCAACACGTAGCTCTCTGCACCCGTAGGCTCTAGCAGGCTAACCGTCGCGTCGATCACGCCGTCGCTGTCAACGACCAAGTCTTCTGGACGAATGCCAAAAATAACGGTTTTGTTGACGTGTACGGGATCAATACGAACACCGACGGGTTGCGCTTGCAGGCACCGTTACCGCTTGCATCCACCGATGCCTCGGCGGTGTTGATGCTAGGCGAGCCAATGAAGCCAGCGACGAACAAGTTAGCGGGCCGCTCGTACAACTCCATTGGCGTTGCAAGTTGTTGAATCAGTCCGTCCTTTAAAACGGCGATCCGTGTACCGAGTGTCATCGCCTCAACTTGGTCGTGGGTGACGTAGATGGTGGTCACCCCGGTGCGCATGTGCAGCTTCTTCAACTCGGCGCGCATGTCGACGCGCAGTTTAGCGTCGAGGTTAGATAAAGGCTCGTCAAATAAGAAAAGCGACGGTGAGCGGGCCAATGCACGACCGATGGCGACACGTTGCCGTTGACCGCCCGACAAGGCGCGTGGCTTGCGGTCTAGCAGGTGGTCGATCTGCAGCATGTTGGATACCTTCTGTACGGCGGCCTGCCGGTCCGCTTTGGGTACCTTGCGCATCTCTAATGGGAATGCGATGTTTTGTGCCACCGTCATGTTGGGATACAAGGCGTAGCTTTGGAAGACCATCGCAACGTCACGTTCGTCAGGGGGGAGGTAGGTGATGTCTCTGGTGCCTAAGGTCACGCGACCTGCGCTAGGCTCCTCTAAGCCCGCAACGATGTTCATCAGCGTACTTTTGCCACAACCTGAGGGGCCGACCAAAACCAAAAACTCGCCGTCAGCCAAATCTAAGCTGATGTCTTGCAATATTTTGGTTTGACCAAACTGCTTGTATACATTTTCAATAGTGAGTGAAGTCATGTGATTCTTTCTATTAGCCTTTGACCGAGCCGGCCATCAAGCCACGCACAAAGTACTTACCCGACACGATGTAAACGATGAGTGTGGGTAAGGCGGCGATAAATGCGCCTGCAAAGTGGACGTTGTATTCTTTGACCCCCGTTGAGCTGCTGACTAAGTTGTTGAGCGCAACGGTTAGGGGGTAGGAGGAGTAGTCGCTGAAGGAGGCACCAAACAGGAAGTCATTCCATATGTTGGTGAACTGCCAGATGATGTTGACAACAACAATCGGCAGACTGGCAGGCAACATCAAGCGCCAGAACAAGACGAAAAAGCCAGCGCCATCCATGCGCGCTGACTTCACCAACTCTTGTGGGAACGCGGCGTAAAAATTTCGGAAGAACAAGGTGCCAAAGCCAATGCCGTACACCGTGTGAACCAAAATCAGACCCTTCACCGATCCCGCCAACCCCAGTTCACCCAGTAGGCGAGCCATGGGGATCAGCACGATTTGGAAGGGGATGAACACGGAAAACAAGACCAGTCCGAATAACAAGGTGCCGCCTTTGACCTTGAACTGCGTTAAGACATAGCCGTTCAGTGCGCCCAACGCCGTCGAGATCAAGACGGCAGGGATGACCATTAAAAATGAATTTAAGAAGTAGGGCTTGAGGCCGGTCGCTTGCACGCCGATTTGGGCCTGACTCCAGGCCTGCACCCACGGCTCAATGGTGGGGGCCAGGGGGAGGGCGACTAAGTTACCCGCGCGTATTTCGTCTAACGGCTTGATGGAGTTAACGAGCATCACATAGATGGGCATCAAGAACATGAAGGCGAAGAGGCACAGGATGAGGTAAAGCCAAAAGCGTTCTAAGGTGAAGGCCGACGGCTTGCGACTGGCTTGGATGGCCATGGTGTGTGCGGTGGTTTGGGTGCTCATGCGTTGGGCCCTTGGTTTAAGCGCATTTCTCTGCGGACGTAAGGGACGACGACGACGGCGATGCCTATCAGCATGATCACAGCGCTGGCTGCACCAACGGCCATTTCATTGCGGGTGAAGGTGTACTGGTACATGAAAACCGAGGGCAACCAGGTTGCGCGACCAGGTCCGCCACCGGTGAGCGCAATGACGAGGTCATAGCTCTTGATTGCCATGTGCGCCAAGATCACAAACGAGGAAATAAAGCTAGGCCCTAATTGCGGAATGATGATGCGCGTGTATATGCGCCAGCTTTTGGCGCCATCGACGCGTGCGGCATTCAGCACCTCGTTATCGATGCCACGCAGACCCGCTAAAAACAAAGCCATAACAAAGCCTGACGTCTGCCACACGGCGGCAATGACGACGGTATAGATGGCCATGTCGCCATCTTTAATCCAGTTAAATGTGAAGCTCTCGAAGCCCATCAAATGCACGGTTCGTTCTAAGCCGATGCTGGGGTCTAACAGCCACTTCCAAGCGGTTCCCGTTACGATGAACGACAAGGCCATGGGGTACAGAAAGATGGAGCGGAATATGGATTCCGCGCGTATGCGTTGGTCTATCAGTATGGCCAAGGTCATGCCGAGCGCCATACTGATCACAATGTAGAGGGTGGCAAATAAGCCGAGGTTGCCCAAGGACGAGAAGAAGGTACTGAGCGAAAACAACCGCGCGTAGTTCTCGCCACCAGCGAGCGTCATATTGGGCAGTATGGTCGACGCCGTGAATGACAAATAAAAGGTAAAGGCAATAAAGCCATAGACACAAACACCCACCAGCAGCAAGCTGGGGCTGAGTACGAGTGCGGGGAGCCAGCGATTTTTCATATTTAAAACAAAGGGGGCTTTTGGCCCCCTCTGTACTCTCTATTTCAGGCCTTTGGGCCTGCTAGATTTTCTAAGCTAACAAGACGGACGGTAACGATTACTCAGCCGCCTCTGCCATCGCCTTGGCGGCAGCAGCGCTTGTCATCGTGCCGTTGAAGTGGCCAGTGATCACGTCGTAAAAACCGTTCTTGATAGAAGCGGGAACGGCGTGGCCGTGTGCCATTGAGCCAACCAACTGGCCGCTCTTATTGGCATCAGCCAAGTCAGCCATACCTTTTTTGCCACAGTCGTCGAATGCGGTGTTGGGCACATCGGTACGCGCTGGCACAGAGCCCTTCACCACGTTGAACGCGCTTTGGAAGGATGGGTTCATGATCGCCTTAGCCAGCTTGGTTTGCGCACCTTGCGAGTCCGCACCGACCTTGAACATCATGAACTGGTCAGAGTTGAATGAGACCATGCCTTGTGTGCCAGGAACACGCATGCACAGGAAGTCTTTGTTCGGGACTTTCTTGGCCTTCAAGAACTCGCCTTTTGCCCAGTCACCCATGATTTGGAAGCCCGCCTTGCCTTCAATGACCATGGCAGATGCCAAGTTCCAATCGCGGTTGGAGAAGTCTTTATCTACATACGAGCGCAATTGACTCATGCGGTCGAACGCTTTCACCATGGTGGCTGAGTTCAAAGCCTTGGGGTCTTTTTGAACGAAGGCCTTGTTGTAAAAGTCAACGCCGCCAGTTGTTAGCACCACGCCGTCAAACAAGGTAGCGTCTTGCCACGCTTGGCCACCGTGGGCCAAGCCGACGTAGCCGGCTTTCTGTACTTTGTCTAAAGCGACGATGAACTCGTCCCAGTTTTGGGGCATGGTGTTGACGCCAGCCTTATCCAAAACGGCCTTGTTCGCCCATACCCAGTTTGTTGAGTGGACATTAACGGGGGCTGCCACCCATTTTCCGTCGTGCTTAGAGAATTTTTGCAGCGCGGTTGGCACCACTTTGTCCCAGCCTTCTTTACCAGCGAGGTCGTTTAAGTTTGCAACGACGCCTTGCTTGGCCCAGTCGGTAATGTCAAAACCCAGCGCCTGAACGGCAGATGGTGGATTGCCTGATGTGACACGTGCACGCAATGCAGTCATCGCGGCTTCGCCACCGCCACCGGCGACAGGCATGTCGTTCCAGGTAATGCCTTGCGACTCCAAATCTTTCTTCAGCACGCCCAACGCAGCGGCTTCGCCACCTGAGGTCCACCAGTGCAATACTTCCACTGACTCGGCTGCCACTGCGCCGGTGGCCATCGTGGCGCTCACGACGGCTGCAATCAAACTACGCTTCATGTTTTTCTCCTGAATTGAGTGAGGTATGCCACACCAGGATGGGCGAGCAAGTCGTCATGATAACGTTTACATTGCGGCAAGCGATCAGTATTTTCCCTAGTTTTCTTATATTGACGTGCTTTGTGACCGAGTTACCGGTGGGTGCGAATGGGCTACCAAATCCCTAGAGACAGTGCCTGAGACGCGCCCTGCAATGCGGGCGACACGGGGCTGCTAATCACCCATGTGGGGATTTTTTCGAGGTAGTTTTTGAAGCGACCTTTGGCCTCGAAGCGCGCGCGGAACGGCGACTGGTCGAAGCGGTCACCCATGCGGGGGATGATCCCGCCGCCAATGTAGATGCCGCCCCGAGCACCGAGTATCAGCGCCAAATTACCAGCGGCGCTGCCCAGAAACGCGCAAAACAAGTCAATCGCCTCATTCGCTCGGCTATTCGGCTCGGCGATCGCGCGTTCCCACACCTGCGCTGGCGTGGTGATTTCACGGGCGACGCCGCCGTGCAGATCGCCCAGTGCGTGATACAAATCAACCAAGCCGGTGCCAGAAATAATGCGCTCGCCTGAAACATGTCCGTAGCGTTTTTGGAGTTGCGTGATGACGTCGAATTCAGCTTGAGTGCTTGCACTTAGGGTCACGTGCCCCCCCTCACCGGAAATCGGGATCCACTTGTTTTGGTAACCCAACGGTAACAAGCCTGAGACGCCAAGGCCAGTGCCCGGCCCGATCAGGCCAATGGCGGCGTCGGGCGCCGCTACCGCCTGTGCGCCACCGATGAGTCGCTTGCTGCTATCGGGTAGGCGCGTCAACGCCAAGGCCAAGGCGGTGAAGTCGTTGATCAGCAGCAACCGCTGTAATCCCAGAGCACGACGCAAGGCATCGATGGAGAAACGCCAATGGTGGTTGGTCATCTCAATGGCATCGCTAAACACGGGGTTGGCAATGCCAAATGCAGCACTTGCGGGCGCGGCGCGATCAATGAGTGCGAGGTAGGCACTGGCCGCATCAGCGAGGGACACATAGTCGGCGCACGCCAATACATGGACGTCCGTGATGGGCGCGTCTACGCTGACTTGCCAACCGAATCGCGCATTGGTGCCGCCGATATCGCCCAACCAACGGGGATATGCAGGCGGCATAGGCAGCGATTTATCGTAGGAGTCGAACATGGGGCAAAGAGATTAAAAAACAGGTAGAGCATACACGCTTGGTCATGCGTCGCCTCAGACGGCGGTGCCCGACTCCATCGCGCTCGCCATGGTTTTACCCAATTCAACGCCCCACTGATCGAAGGCATGGATGCCCCAGATCGCCGCTTGGCAGAACACCTTGTGTTCGTATAAAGCGACCAAGGCGCCCAAGGCGCTCGGGGTTAGTTGGTCTAGCCAAACGATGTTGCTGGGCACGTTACCCGCAAAACTGCGGTGCGGTGTGAGGCGCGCGACCTCTGCATCGGATAGACCGCCCGCCTCTAGGGCGTGTGCAGTGGCCGCGGCATCTCGCCCGCAAGCCAAGGCCTGTGCCTGTGCATTCAAGTTGAGCGTGACCACGCGATGGTGCTCAGCGCCATGGGTAAGCCGCTAGTGGGCGTGTCTTCTGCACGCACACCGATGAAATCAACCGGGATGGTGTGCTGGCCTTGGTGAATCAGCTGGAAGTAGGCGTGTTGACCATCGATACCTAAGCCACCCCAGATGATGGGACCTGTCCCTACGGCGGTAGGGGACCCATCGAGGCAGGTTGATTTGCCGTTGGACTCCATGTCCATTTGCTGAATAAACGGCGTGAACTTTTCAAGGCGCCAAGCGTAGGGGGCGATGAGTTGTGTGGGGCAGTCGCGAAAATTTCGGTTCCAAATGCCAAGCAGTGCCAGCGCCAAAGGCATGTTTTTTTCCGCCGGGGCGTTGAGGAAATGCTGGTCCATCGCGTGAGCGCCGTTTAAGAAGGCTCGGAAATGGTGTGAGCCAATGGCAATGGCCAGCGGCAAACCAATGGCCGACCACACGGAGTAGCGTCCACCCACCCAGTCCCAAAAGCCAAAAATGTTCTCGGGCAACACGCCGAATGCCGTGGCTTTGTCCACAGCCGCCGACACCGCTGCGACATGGGCGCCCAACGCAGATTCTGGGATGCCGCCATCAAGCAACCAGCGCTTCGCTGAGTGGGCGAGCGTGAGCGTCTCTTGCGTGGTGAAGGTTTTGGAGGAGACGACCACTAAGGTAGTGGCCGGCGTCAGCCCGCGCAAGGTTTGATGCAGCGCCCATGCGTCGGGGTTGGATACGAAGTGCACGCACACATGCGCGCTGGCGTTAGCCGCCAACGCTTGTTCGGCCATGCGGGGCCCCAGATCTGAGCCGCCGATGCCGAGGTTGACCACGTCGGTGATGGCGGCGCCAGTGTGTCCGGTTGCCTGCCCGTTGTACAGGGTGTCTGCAAATGCGAGCATCCGATCCAGCACACCATTGACTTGGTCGCTAATGGCCGCTCCCCACGGTGGGTTCGCCATGTTGGCGCCGCGCAAAGCCATATGCAAAACTGCACGATTTTCGGTGGCGTTGATCGCGTCGCCACTGGCCATTGCATGGGCTTGGGTGAGGACGCCAGACTCGCTTGCCAAGGCCTGCAACTGCGTCCAAATGTCTGCATTGATGCGCTGACGAGAAAAATCTAAGTGAAGATGCGGTGCATCGATTTGAAACTGCTGGGCGCGCCCGGCTTGTTGTAGCAGATCGCGTAGGTGCGGCAGGGGGGCATGGGCACTGGCTTGCAGGGCTTGCCAGCTGTTACGTTGAAGGGGGGCAACAAATGCAGTCATGGGCGGGTCTTGGGTGATATCAGAAGTCAAGGCGTGTGAGCGCCGCGAGTCGGCGGGCTATGGCTATGACGAGGTCCCGTGTGCCGCTTGATCGGTGGCCTCTTGCGCCAGCGCGGTAATGGCTGACCAGTCGCCAGAGGCCGCCGCAGCCGCGACGACGTTGGCGGGTGTCAGCCAAGATCCGCCGACCATGGCCACGTTGGGCAAGGCGAGAAAGTCGTTCATGTTGGCAAGTGATACGCCGCCTGTTGGGCAAAAGCGCATGTCTGATAGGGGGCCGCCCATGGCTTTCAGCATGCCCAAGCCACCGGCTTGTGAGGCCGGAAACAGTTTGACCAAGCCGTAACCAAAGTCGCGCGCGCGCATGACTTCGCCCGGCGTCATGACACCCGGTACAAACGGCAGTTTCGCGTCTTGGACCGCTTGCACCAGCGAGTCGGTCATTCCGGGTGAGAGTGCAAAGGTGGCGCCGACGTCGACCACGCGCGCGACGTCGTCGCGTGTGGTCACGGTGCCCGCACCGACGCACATAGCCGGCACGGCTTTGGCAACCGCCTCGATCGCTGCTAAGCCAGCAGGATGCCGCAGCGTGATCTCCATGACATCAATGCCCCCAGCCAACAAGGCGTGTGCCATGGGGACGGCTTGGTCGACATGTGTGATGACAATCACGGGGACGGTCTTGCTATTAAAGGGGGGTAAGGTGTGCATGGTGATGCGTATCCAAAGTGTGTTGTTCGGCGCTTAGTCTGCGAAAAAGGGGGATGCACCGTCCTCCGCGTTGCCCACGTTGCGTCGGAATAAAGAGAATAGCTCACGGCCGCTACCATGGCCATTGTTCTCCCATGCGTCGGGATCAGGCACGGCGTTTGGTCGCGCGTTGAAGGTGGCGTCCTCCACCAGCACGCGCAGGGTGCCGTTGTTGCCGTCTAGTTCCACCATGTCACCGGTTTGAATGCGCGCCAATGGGCCGCCACTTAGGGCCTCTGGGCTCACATGAATGGCTGCCGGTACTTTGCCAGACGCCCCGGACATGCGTCCGTCTGTGACCAGTGCGACCTGGAAACCCTTGTCTTGCAGAATGCCCAGTCCGGGGGTGAGTTTGTGCAACTCAGGCATGCCGTTGGCTTGAGGGCCTTGGAAGCGCACAACCGCGACAAAGTCACGTGCCATGCCGTCGGTCTCAAAAAGATCCAACAATTCTTTTTGACTGGACACCACAACAGCGGGCGCACGCACGACGCGGTGCGCGGGTTTGACGGCGGATGTTTTGATGACCGCACGCCCCAAGTTGCCGTGAAGCACTTTGAGACCACCATCGGGCGCAAAGGGGTCTGCGACACCACGTAAAACGGCGGTATCTGCTGACGCACTCGGTAGGTCGCGCCAAGCCAGTTGCCCGTTGTCCAGCCACGGCTCGCTCGCATAGCGGTGCAGACCGTGACCAACGAGGGTGTCTACATCGTTGTGCAGCAAGCCATGTGAGAGCAGTTCGCGCATGAGAAACCCCATGCCACCCGCGGCGTGAAAGTGGTTCACGTCAGCGGTTCCGTTGGGATAAATTTTGGTGAGTGACGGCACCACCGCAGCCAAGTCCGAAAAATCGTCCCATGTCATGCGAATGCCCGTCGCCCTAGCCATGGCGATGAGGTGCATGGTGTGGTTGGTGGAACCGCCAGTGGCGAGCAAGCCAATCACGGCATTGACCATGGTCTTTACGGAGGCGATGCGCGCCAGTGTGATGCGCTCAGCGAGTGGCGTGTTGGCCATTGCGACCACACGAGCCGTGGTCTCTACGGTGAGCGCGCGTCGCAAGTCGGTGCCCGGATTGACGAAGGACGACCCGGGTAGATGCAGGCCCATGATCTCCATAAGCATTTGGTTGGAGTTGGCCGTGCCGTAAAACGTACAGGTCCCTGCACCGTGGTACGCAGCGTCTTCGGCCTTTAGCAAGGCATCGCGCCCGACTAAACCTTGCGCATACTGCTGGCGAATTTTGGCCTTTTCTTCATTGGGTAAGCCCGAGGTCATGGGGCCCGCTGGGACGAAGGCGGTGGGCAGGTGGCCAAACTGTGCCGCGCCTATGAATAAGCCCGGCACAATTTTGTCACACACGCCCAAGCACAGCGCGGCATCGAAGACGTTGTGTGACAAGCCAACGGCGGTGGCCATCGCAATGACATCACGCGAGAACAGTGATAAGTCCATGCTGTCCGTGCCCTGTGTCACGCCGTCACACATCGCGGGCGTGCCGCCAGCGACTTGTGCGGTGGCGCCAACAAGGCGTGCAGCGTCACGGATGACTTCTGGCGCGTGCTCATAGGGTTGGTGTGCCGACAACATATCGTTGTAGGCGGTGATGATGCCAACGTTGGGCGCGACCGCTTGGTGTAGTTGAAACTTGTCGTTGGTCGGCATCGCGGCAAACGCGTGCGCCATGTTGGCGCACCCCATGCCTTTGCGTTGTGTGCCCGCCCGTGCGGCTGCGTCTGTGGTCTGGGTGTATCGCCCGCGGCTGTCGACGCTGCGTTCGGCAATGTTGGCGGTGACACGCGCTACCACGCTATGTAAGGCGGGTATCGTGAACGAGGCCTCGTTTTGGCTAACGGGATGCATAGGCTACCTTCTTCGGTTGTACTTCAATGTGGGCCGTATGGTCGCATGGCCATTGTTAATCATGCAGCCAAACGCTGACCTGCGGGCGTGTTCCCGACCGGCGCAAGACATAGGACACCGGATAGGTGAGGCTGGTCACGGCCTGGGCCTGCTCGTAGACCGCGTGTTTTTCTGCGCCGCCGCCAATGGCGACACAGACGTGTGACGCGCCAAGTATGGCCGCTAAGTTGAGGCTGACGCGTTCGTGTGGTGCCGTCTGCGGTGACATGGCCAAGTAGCCCTTCGCAGCTTGCAAATCCATGCCACGCAATAGTTGGGGGGCTTGCGGGAACAGCGAGGCGGTGTGGCCATCGGCGCCCATACCCAAGACCACCACATCGGCGCCACCCAGCGCGCTGAGTGCGTGGGTGGCTTGATCTGCAAGCGCCTCGGGCGTGGGTGCGATGCCGTCACCAGACCAGTCGATGGGGGGTAAAAATCGCGCCCGCGCCGCTTGGTCTCGCAAGAGGTGCGTGCGGACCAACAGTGCGTTGCTATCGTCGTGGGTGTTGGGGACGCAACGGTCGTCGACCAAGGTAACCGCGATGGCATGCCACGGTAAGGCGCGCTCGCTCAGGTTGCGAAAAAAGGCAATCGGCGAACGCCCGCCTGACACCGCCAGTGTGGCGTGCGTTTGGTACTGCAAGGTGTCTAGAAGGCATTGGCTGACATGCGCGGCGAGTTCATCCGCTAGCGCGTTGGCATCTAAAAAACGGTGGGTCGTCGGTGTCAGCACGTCACGACTCCTCGTGCCAGGTGAGGTTCGCACGTGCCATCAGCGCGGACGAGGCGGCAGGGCCCCACGTTCCCGCGTGGTAATTTTTGGGCGCTTCACCCGATGCCGCCCACTCGTTCAAAATCGGTTCAACCCAGACCCACGCGGCTTCGAGTTCGTCGCGTCGCATGAAGTGGGTGAGTCGTCCTTTGGTGACGTCGATCAGTAGACGCTCGTAGGCCTCTGCACGCCGCTCGCTAAAGGCAGATTGCAGGTCAAGGTTTAAGTTGACCGGACGCAGGTTCATGCCAGAGCCGGGCTCTTTGGCCATCATTTGCAGTTGTATCGACTCTTCGGGTTGCAGACTAATGACCAACCGGTTGGGTTGGCTGTTGGCTGCACCGGAGAAGATGGAGAAGGGCAAGTCATCAAACTCGATGATGATTTCTGAGCGCCGTGCTTGCATGCGCTTACCCGTTCGGAGGTAGAAAGGAACGTTGGCCCAGCGTGCGTTGTTGATGTTTGCTTTAAGAGAAACAAAGGTCTCGGTGCGGCTGTTCTTTGGGACGTTGTCTTCGCTTAAATAACCTGGCTCTGGCTTACCGTCTATCGTCCCTGACTGGTACTGACCGCGCACGGTATCACGCTTGATATCCAATGCGGTCATTGGACGCAAGGAACGCAGCACCTTCAGCTTCTCGTCGCGCACATCGTCAGGGTCTAGCGAGATGGGCGGCTCCATTGCGACAATGCACAGCAACTGCAACAAGTGGTTTTGAACCATGTCGCGCATGGCGCCTGTTTGGTCATAAAAGCCCGCGCGACTGCCGACGCCTACCGTTTCAGCCACCGTGATTTGAACGCTGCGAATAGAGGGACCACGCCACAGTGGCTCTAGTATCGCGTTACCAAAACGCAGCACCATGAGGTTTTGTACCGTCTCTTTGCCGAGGTAATGGTCGATGCGGTAAATCTGGCGTTCGCTGAAGTACTTGGCGACTTCGTCGTTGATCGCTTTGGCTGATGCGAGGTCGTGTCCCAGTGGTTTTTCTAACACCACGCGGGCATGCGCATCCACCAAGCCAACCTGCGTCAGGTTGGCGCATATCTGTGTAAACAGGTTGGGTGCCGTTGCCAAATAAAAGACGCGCAGGGAGGCGGTTTTACTTAAGGTGACCAGGGACTGGTAAGCCTGCGGATTCGTCACATCGACGCTGGCAAAGTCCAGGCGCTCTAGAAAGCCCGTCCACTGGGCATCGCCCTGCGGTGCGTCTGCCAAGCTCTTGGCGACAAACGGTTTGGCTTTCTCGTCATGGAACGCGAGGTAAGCGGTTCGGTCCCAGTCTTGCCTACCCACACCGATGATGCGGGTGTCTGTGTCCAGCCGGTTGTGCAGGTGGGCGTTGAACAGGGCGGGGATGAGTTTGCGAAACGCCAAGTCGCCCGCACCACCGAAGATAACGATGTCAAGAGGACCTTTTGCAAGGGGCGCTGGGGTGTTGTTTTCTGCGGGCACGGTAGGCTCTTAAAGGGTGGTGGCTAAGATGTTTTTATACACCTGAGTGTAATTGAGTTACATAAAAAAGTCTTGTTTTGGTTACCAAGCGGTTACAAGCCGCGGGTGTAAAAGCAGGGTCGCACAGGCGGTTGAAAACCACCCCTGCGTGATGACTTAGGCGAGCGCAGCGTCGAGTTCAGCGGTGGTCGGCGGCTGGCACCCCGCGCGCGTGCAATTGATGGCGGCGGCCTGCATGGCCCGTGTCAGCGTCGTGGCTACGCGCGCAGAGGCGTTCGTTGGGTGCTGTACCCAATCGGCCAGTGTGCTGCCCCAAAAGGTGTCGCCTGCGCCAACCGTGTCAACAATGGTNACGGNCGGNACGGNGGCCTGTGCGGTTTGTCCATCGACACGCAGATACGCGCCGTTACCACCAAAGGTTAGCGCAATGCGTGAGGCGTTGGGGAAGGCATTCGCTAAGGTATCGGCGTTGGCGCGCACCGCATCGGCGTGACCTAAGAGTTCTAAGTCTTCATCGCTGGCTTTGATCCAGTCTGCCAGTGCGGCAACCTCTTTCACTGCGCGCACGTAGTCGCCCAAATCGGCCGCCAATTTAGGTCGCAAGTTGACGTCCACACTGAGCGTCCACCCCAGCCGCTTGGCTTCGGATAAAACGGCAAGCGTCTTGTGGTGCTCCGGCGGTATGAGTAACAACGAGCCGGTATGCAAAATCCCGGGTGCCTGCGCTTTTAGGGCGGCGACCATGTCCGCTACGGTGTAGTCGCGGTCGGCAATACCCTCGCGGTAAAACCCATAACTGGGTTGCCCGTCAATGAGTTGGACGACCGCCAACGACGTGGGTAATGCGGTGTCGGCGAGCGCTGTGCGCACGCCTTCACGGTGCAGGGTCTGCTTTAGCGCTTGGCCAAACGCATCGGTAGAAAACGGATTTAAAAAGTGTGTGCTCGCGCCTTGCAAGGCACAGGCGCGAGCGCAGTTGTAGGGACTGCCGCCTTGTAGCGGGCGGAGTGTGCCATCTGGCTGCGCGATACAGTCCATCAGCGCTTCACCGAGTACCGATAGGGTGTGATTTATGGGGGTATTCATAAAAGTCGATGTCACGTTAGTGGCCCGTACGCGCTAGGGTCCGCTGCTGCAGGGAGTTGGTTGTTAGCGTTTGTTGAGTTGGCCCCGACGTAAGACGTCAATCCAAACAGCGATAATAACCACGGCACCAATCGCCATCATTTGCTTGAACTGAGAGACCTCCAATAGGTTCATGCCGTTACGAATCATGGTGATGAGAATGGCGCCCAGCAGGCTGCCCCAGATGCTGCCGCGACCGCCGAACAAGGAGGTGCCGCCCAAAATGACCGCGGCAATTGCATCCAGCTCAAACATTTGCGCCATCTTGCCGCTGCTGGAGTCCATGCGGCCCATTAAGACCAAGGCGGCCAACGCGCAAGACATACCGCAGATAACGTACACCCCCATTTTGTAGCGGCGAATATTGATGCCCACTTGGCGCGCGCCCATTTCGTTTGAGCCCATCGCGTAAACATAGCGGCCCAGTTTGGTGCTGGAGAGAACAAAAGCCATCGCAATGAAATAGATGGCCGTAATGATGATGGGCATGGGTACGCCAAGGAACTCGCCATAGCCAATAGTGGGGAAGGGCTCTGGCAGGCCGGCCATATCGAAGCCGCCGGTCGAGTCAAAGGCCAAACCGCGCCATAGGGTGAGACCACCCAAGGTCACAATAAATGCGGGTATACCGACGTAAGCGACCAAGTAGCCGTTAAAAATGCCGACCGCCGCGCCAATGGCGACCGCCGTCAGAATCGCGATGCCAGGGTCTATGCCTAGCTTGATCATCATGTAGCCCGCAAAGGCGCCGCACAGCGCGGTGAGCGCGCCGACTGCCAGGTCAACGCCGCCTGTCAGAATGACAAAGGTTTGGCCGCCAGCCAACAACGCGATCACCGAGGCCTGCACCAAGATATTGCTGAGGTTGCGCGTGCTTAAAAAGTAAGGCGATGCAATGGACAGCAGCACGGCGAGAACCAAAACGGCGACCAATGCGCCGAACCATTCTTGGCGTGTGATGTTTCTCATAAGGGCTCCTAGGGTATAAATGGTTTACTTCAAGGCGCGGGGCTTTCCCATACCGTCTGCCATGGGAAAGCCACCTGCAGCGCAGGTGGCCTTTTAAGGCGAGGGGCTTCGTCGCCGTACTCGCCTCGCTGCGTTACTTCTTCTTCATGAATTGCGCAACGCCTGAGTCCATAGCGAACTTGTCGACGTTTGAAGGCAATACCAAGAAGCTGCCGGTGTCTATGCGAGCCGATACCTTCTTGCCTTGCGCGGCAGCGATGGCTGTTTCAACGCCAACAGCGCCGATTTTTGCCAACATTTGAGCCGCGTTGGCTTGTTGCCAGCCGTCTTTCATCATGTCCAAGCCGCCCGGTGAGCCGTCGAAACCAGCAATTTTGATACTGCCGGCCTTATAGCCTTGTGACAGCATGGCGGCCTTGGCGCCTAAGGCACCACCGTCCCACGCGTTGGCGATAACTTTTGCGTCCGGGTTGGCACGCAGCGCTGCCTCAACACCGTTTTGAGCCATGGTTTGGTCCCAAGTGGTAGGAACTTCAACGACTTTCACACCGGTCACATTTTGGTTCAGGCCATCTAAGAAGCCTTGCTTACGCTCACGGCCTGTCGATTGACCTTGGTCGCCGGTGACGTAAATCACGGTGTCGCCAGATTTGACTTGTGATGCCGTCCATTTGCCTTGGACGTTGGCGGCTTTGATGTTATCGGTTGCAACGTAGCTGGTGATGTCCGCGCCGCTGATCCCCGTGTCTACGGCAACAACCGGGATGCCCGCCATCATTGCCTTTTTGATGGCGGGTGCGATACCCGCGCTGTCAACCGGCGCGATCGCGATCGCGTCCACCTTGCGGGTGATCATGTCTTCAACCACAGCGAGTTGGCTAGACAAGGCGCCTTTTTCAGCGGCTAACTGAATGAATTTGACGCCAGCCTTTTTGGCAGCGCCTGCCGCACCGCCATTAATGAGTGTCCACCCTTCGTTGGTGTTGCCGTTGGTGATGTAAGCGATGGTGGTCTCTGCTTGGGCCATTGCCATTGCGCCGCAAGCGGCTGCGATGAGGGCCATACGGCCGATAGTGCGTTTGATATTCATATGGTTTTCTCCAGTGTGTTGCTTGTAAAGCGCCACGGGTGGCGCGGATAAAGCCGTTTCGAGGGCTTGGATATGAATTGAACACCAAAACGGAGACTAAGTAAACCTAGTAGTTTTACTAATACGGCAATCTGATACTTTCAGGCATGCTTGAGGCATAGAGAACCAATTTCAAGGAAAAAACCATGTCAGAGCACACCCCGGTCATCGCCGTCCAAGGGCTAACCAAGCATTACGGGGGCGTTAAGGCCCTCACGGATGCCGAGTTCCAGTTGAGCGCAGGGGAGCACGTCGCTATCGTGGGCGACAACGGTGCGGGCAAGAGCACGTTTGTCCGTCTGATCACGGGGGTCGAGCAACCCAGCAACGGCGAGATCCTGATGGACGGACAGTCGGTCGAGTTTGAGTCCCCCCTCAATGCAAGGGAGCAGGGGATAGAGACGGTGTTTCAGAATTTGGCATTGGCAGAAGACCTAGACGTCCCGTCGAACATCTTTATGGGGCGCGAAATCACGCGACTGAATTTGGGACCTCTGTCCATATTGAACCACGGCGCGATGCGCGCGCAATCCGTAGACATGCTGAGCACGACGGGGGTGCAAATCCAAGACCTCAGCGAGCCTATGCGCGGCATGTCTGGCGGTCAACGCCAGTGCGTTGCGATTGCGCGTGCCGCAGGGTTTGCCAAAAAATTAATTATTCTGGATGAGCCCACTGCGGCATTGGGTGTGCAGGAAACGGCCCGTGTGGAAGAGATCATTAGAGGCCTGAAGGCACGGGGTGTGCCGCTGATCATCATCAGCCACAATCTGCGTCAAGTATTCGACTTGGTGGACCGGATTTACGTGTTCCGCCAGGGACGTATTATTTGCAGCCGTTTGAGGTTGCACACCACCCCCGAGGAAATCGTTGGACTCATTACGGGCGCCATTGACCCGGCTACGTTATCAAATGAGGAAGCNCTCACATGCTAAAGGGAATNGACGAACTGCTCACACCCGACCTGTTGCGTGCTTTGGCCGCGATGGGCCATAACGAGTGGGTGGCCATNGTAGACGCCAATTACACAGCGGAGTGGCTGGCTGCCGGTCGCCCGCTCATACGTTTACCCGGGCAAACGCTGCCGCGTGTCACGCAAGCTGTGTTGTCGGTATTGCCGTTAGCCACTGATGTGGCTTTCCCCGTCGCCTACATGCACCATGGCGGCGAGTCCGCTGCATTCCAAACACCTGCGCAACAAGCCGCTGTAGCGCACGCGGTGTCAGAGGGGCTGTCAAGTAACGAGCCACCCGCGGTGGTTGTTCAACACGCGACGGATGGTGACACCCCTTGCCTCGACGGCACGACACGAGCGCAAGCGCTGGAGCGCTTTGCTTTTTACAAGCAAATGGCGCGTGCATCCGTGATAATTCAGTGTGGTGAAATGACCCCATATGGCAACGTATTGTTGTGTAAGGGACTCATCACGCAACCGATCAAATGAGTACATGACGCCCCCAAAGTTCACTGTCGACCGCCGTGCAATGCGCGGTTCTAACCACAACGGGATGCGTCAATTTAACGAGCGGATTGTCTTACAGGCGATACGCTTACATGGCCAGATCCCCAAAGCGGATTTGGCGAGAGCGACGCAGCTCTCTACCCAAACGGTCGCCATCATCGTGACGCGCCTGATGGACGACGGCTTGTTACTGAAGCAAGCACCGATACGTGGCCGTATCGGCCAGCCGTCGGTGCCGCTTGCACTCAATCCCGACG
>JGI20154J14316_10001028_pt1 | contig 25163 bp, 20 predicted proteins | sample COG_04_FD_14316 | JGI IMG/M metagenome (IMG submission 14316)
GATAGAGCTTAAATTGGAACAAGAGGCCCTGGTCTTTATGTCCGAGAGCTATCAGGCTTATGAAACAGGCCATGAAGACGAAGCAGGACAAGGCTTGGTTGAGTTTCGTTTATCCGCGCAGCACGCTTTTGCGCGCCCCAAGGGTCTATCGGTGCAGTTCCCTGCATCACTGGCCAGCGTGCTGGTCTCAGTGGTGCAGCCGCAATATGGGCTGATCAAGGCTGGAGGGGAAAAGGTCTTTGCGCTGCAATAACGGATCAAAAAGCCTGTTCGGATTGTTACTCAGCATGGGTATCTCTTTATGGGTGTTATCGAACTGCCTTCCGCGACTATCCTAAAGAACTGACCTGCAACGTCACCGAGATCCGGCGCGCAACAGGCTGATAAGGGCAAGCCCAATGCAGCCCGGATTCGCCTCCAAGAACAATGGGCAGTATTCGATACTTATAAAAGCTCTGTCTGTAGTCCTCTGAAGAAACCAGTTTATATAGGATGCATCAAAATCAATCCGACCCACTAATCAACCCCTCCAGCGGCCTTTTCCGGGCTTATTAAATTGACAGAAATCCGAGTAAGCGAGAGACTATCTAGCATAGGGTCGGTTTTAATTGTTAACTTTTCAAAAACAATTAGTGACCAATAAAATGGCGGGTGCCGAAGGACAATCTGTTAGCTGGGTAAGAAATCTATCAAGGAGCCGCATGCAAACCAATACTATCAACTCAAATGAAGCAACAATGGATATATAAGCAAATAAATTCTAAACATACAGATAGTAACAACCGAAAACATGCATGCGTACATCCCTGCCTTGGCTAAAAGGTATGGTTTCTATTGGGGTGTTTCATTGATCCCAGTTATTGGTTAATTAGTCAGCATCATTACTATCCTTTTTGTTTTTTTAAAATCTTAAAAGTGCTTACCCGACCACGTTGTCGGCACCAAGGTAATAGTAGTTAAAAATCAAAAGTATTAAACGTAGCATTGCTGCATTTTCACTACAATCGTTAAGCTCAACTGGGAGATTAATATTGAATTTTAGTTTTGAAATAATGGATTGGTCGATTTTTATATTTTTCATTGGTGCTTTGGGGTTTTTTGCATTATTAATTAAAATAATTATTGATAAGGTAATTCGAGGCAAAAATATTAAGAAGGTGAGTATAGGTGGGATACTATTTTTCTTAATCCTATCTAGTGTAGCTTTTTTTGAGCTTTCAGGCCGGGACTGGTCTATTCCTGAATGCCGAGACCAGAACGGTAATCTTATGCTGGAAAACCAAAGATGCCAATTCCCGTAGTAATTATGATAATAACAAGCTAGAGGGATTTAAATTAGAAACTTTGTCCATGGGATTCTTATTTGTTTACCATCGCGTGCCCAGAATAGAGCAGCCAGGCCCAATGCCCGGCCGATATTGTCCACGTAAAAAGCAACCAAGCCGCACCTCTAACCTTGGATTTCGAAACAATGACTGCTATAGCAAAAACCCCTAAGCCGCCTTATTACGCGGCAATCTTTACGTCACTCCGATCTACGGGCGACAACGGCTATGGTGCAATGTCCGCCAAGATGCTTGAATTAGTATCAACGCAACCAGGATTTCTGGGCGTTGAGTCTGCAAGGGAGGATATAGGTATAACCATCTCTTATTGGGCCGATATTGAGTCTATAAAAAACTGGAAGGCCAACCTAGAACACCAAACAGCTCAGCGTTTAGGGCATGACCGGTGGTATGAGTCGTTTAAGATCCGAATAGCGAAGGTAGAACGTGACTATGGCATGTAACAGATAAGTCACCAAAAATTGCTCAACAGTCACCTGCCCCAGTCGTGTTTAGATTATCAATATTAACTCCTGAAAGATCACCAGGCCCTACTCAACTGAGCATGCTTCTACCCTCCGCGCCTCCCGCATCATTAACATAGCCTTCACATCGAAAACGCTTGAGTAGTGCATAACATAAAATTTTTATCGTAGTCGCTCAGATAAATATCTTAACCTACTGATCTGTAAATAATGGTGACTCGCTAATAAACAGATCGCGATATGGTCTGGGAAATAAAATTAATTAGATCTATAAATTAATTTAATTCCAAACTTTTTTATAAGGCTTGCCGCAAAAATAATATTTTCAATAGGATGAATTAGGCGAGGTGCTTGGATTTATTTCACCATATACCTCGTCCGGGTCAACATCGTTTATTAACAGAACCGCTCTAACGGCTTCTATATGATCAAGTATATTTTGATATTGATCACCGTATTCGTACTTAGTAACTTCAATTGCCTTTGGCATATAGGTAAAGGCAATTTTCAATGATAACAATGCGTCGTCATTCATTAACTCTGTCATAAGGCTCTCGTAGATTAGTTATAAAAAGTGGTAAATTAACGGTGCCAGGTGTATCCCCCTGCAATGATAGCCTGCTGGCTTATAGCGATGGGCACCCGCTAACGTCAGGATGCGATAGGTTACTTTTTCTCTGAAATTATAGGAAACAGAACGCACTGACGCTAGAGCACCTATAGGCTAACACTAAACAGCCATTCTAAACCAACACCAAAAAACAAATAAGCCCTGGCAAAACAGCACCGGTAATCTGGATGGTCGACATTGACACACTTTTTGTCCATCATCAGGCGATACTGGCACTAGCTGAAGAGGTTAAGCCGCATCCTACCGAATACACACGAAAAATATAAAAGGTTTCGCAATGACCAAGATTACAGATAGCATGCGTAAGTATTCCTCCAAAGTGGTGGATGGCATCGAGACGGCGCCCGCCCGATCTATGTTGCGCGCAGTCGGCTTCACCGATGACGACTTCAACAAGCCACAGATCGGCATCGCCTCGACGTGGGCCAATGTAACGCCGTGCAATATGCACATTAACAAGCTTGCCGAAGAGGCTGAAAAGGGCGCCAACGCGGCCGGTGGCAAGGCGCTTATTTTCAACACCATCACCGTATCAGATGGCATCGCCAATGGCACCGAAGGGATGAAATATTCCCTGGTCTCGCGCGAGGTTATCGCCGATTCCATTGAAACCGTGGTGGGTTGCGAAGGCTTTGATGGTGTGGTTGCCGTCGGCGGCTGCGATAAAAATATGCCCGGTTGCATGATCGGCCTAGCCCGCTTGAACCGTCCAGCAATTTTTGTCTACGGCGGCACCATTAAACCCGGCGCGGGCCATACGGACATTATTTCGGTGTTTGAAGCCGTGGGCCAGTACGCTAAAGGCGAACTGGACTTGATTGAGATGAAACAGATTGAAGAGACCGCCATCCCAGGCCCCGGTTCATGCGGGGGCATGTATACCGCCAACACCATGGCGTCGGCGATCGAGGCTTTAGGGATGTCGCTGCCCGGCTCCTCCGCGCAAGACGCCACGTCCACCGACAAGGAGTCAGACTGCTTCCGCGCAGGCCAGCAGGTACTGGAACTGCTGGCGCACGATATCAAGCCACGCGACATCATGACCCGCAAGGCCTTCGAGAACGCAATCCGGGTGGTTATCGCACTGGCCGGCTCTACCAATGGTGTCTTGCATTTGCTCGCCATGGCCCACGCCGTGGGTGTCGACCTGACCCTTGAGGACTTCACCGAAATCGGTAAAACCACGCCCGTATTGGCCGATTTGCGCCCCAGTGGCAAGTATATGATGTCCGAACTGGTCGCCATTGGCGGCATCCAGCCTTTGATGAAGCGTTTACTCGATGCCGGCTTGTTGCATGGCGATGCCCTGACCGTGACCGGAAAGACGCTGGCGGAAAACCTTGCCAACGTGGGCGATTACCCAGCGGATCAAGACATCATTCGCCCTTTTAGCAACCCGATTAAAAAAGATTCCCACCTGGTGATCTTGCACGGCAACCTATCGCCTACCGGTTCAGTGGCCAAGATCACCGGCAAGGAAGGGCTACGTTTCGAAGGCTCGGCTCGGGTCTACCATGGTGAAGAGGCGGCCTTGGCCGGGATCCTTAATGGCGATGTGATTGCCGGCGATGTCATCGTCATCCGCTACGAGGGTCCCAAGGGCGGCCCGGGTATGCGAGAAATGCTCTCCCCTACCTCGGCTATTATTGGCAAAGGCTTGGGCAAGGACGTTGCGCTGATCACCGATGGTCGTTTCTCGGGTGGCTCGCATGGTTTTGTGGTCGGACATATCACCCCAGAAGCCTTTGAAGGCGGCCCGATTGCACTGGTTGAGAACGGCGATAAAATCACCATCGATGCCGAGACACGCCAAATCAGCGTCGACATCAGTGACGTCGTGCTGGCCCAGCGCCGTAACAGTTGGAAGCAACCTGCGCCTCTCTACACTCGAGGTGTGCTGGCCAAATATGCCAAACTGGTATCCAGCGCATCAGAAGGGGCCGTGACCGATAAGTAACCCAAACCCGGGCGGGTTCACTGCCCGTTCAAGCTGGCTCGTGGTCACATCTTTGATTGTGTAGAGAATGCTGACCATGAACCGGGCTTACCTCACAACCGGCCCTAACCGCAACACGTTCATAACCAATACCTAAATGCGTATTTTTTAAAACTAATGGTGCAGTCGTACAATTCGACGTTGTTCTTGGTGCCATTGGGTTTGTACATGCCGCCTTGCCACGTTCAATAAATTTATCGTGGCATTAGCCAAACTGAATCCAGTAAAGTCATTGGTCATAAAAGTGGACTTGGAAGTTTCTCTTCTATTATTAAAAACCATATAAGTGACGATTTAAAGGGTTGACCCCGTTTGATTCACCCCCGATAAGAACTATCCTTCCGATCAAGGTTCGCCTTCAATTGCTCGAAATGCGCAAATGAGGTGCCGCGAAACGCGTCCCAGCTTTCCGCCGTCTCCAACGCTAACTCATGGGGTAGCACGTTAAGCTCCTGGCCAGTGGCGTAGGCCAAGACCATTGTTTTACACGCTATCTCCAGGTAGTACAGGCTTTCGAACGCCTCCGCCACGGATTCACCTATCACGGTGACACCGTGATTACCCATCATCAGCGCTTTTTTGCCAGCAAAGGTTTGCACAATGCGCTTACCTTCTTCGTCGCTGGTAGCAATGCCACCAAAATTCGTGTCGTAGGCAATACGGCCATAGAAACGCGCCGTATTGTTGTCAATCGGCAGTATGCGCGGATCTTTTAGCGTTGAAAGTACCGTCGCGTAGGTGGGATGTAGGTGCATAATCACCTTTGCGTCGGGTAGCACCCGATGTACATTGCCATGAATGGTCCAGGCCGATGCATCTGGCGCTTGATCGCTGTCCATGACAGTGGCGTCATCGCTGTCGAGCAACTGCAGGTTGCTGGCGGTGACATTGGAAAAGTGCATCCAGCGCTGATTCATCAGAAACTGTTTGCCGTCTTCCGACACCGCCGCACTCAGATGATTGGCAACCGACTCATGCATATCCAGCTCATGGATAAGCCGAAATGCCGCTGCCAAGTCTACTCGAAGATCTTGCTCTGCCGTCATAGTCATCCTCCTAAGCCCACTTCAGCCAGCGCCGAATCATCCATCTGCGGCCATGCAACTGGGTCGGTAGCCACCGGATGCTGGGCGCGCAATACCCTATAGGTGCTCCGCAGTTCCCCGCGCTCGACATAACAACCGCGCAGATGCCTAACGCCACTGCCTTCTATATAGGAAGTACGACCGTGAGCGATACGTTGGTTATCGAATACGATGCACTCTCCCGCGTTGAGCCGAAAGGTCATCAAATAGCTTGGATCTTGCAGCATTTGGCCAAATTTGCGGAATGCTGGGTAAAAACGATCCATATCGCGCTGAGGGAAATCGAAGATATCCGCCAGGTGCTGACTAAAGTTAACACCACTCACTTCACCATTATTAGGATCAAGTTCAATAATCCGTTGTTTGGACCGTACATCCTGGTGGTTGGTGGTGTAGCGAAACGGTACCTCGTATTCGGTGAGAATACGGAAGTACTCGGGGTGATTTTTTTGCAAGGCATTAGCCACCGCGTTGGCGTCGACAAACAGACTTTGTCCACCTTGCGCATCATTTACTCTACAGTGCAAAAACTGAATACCTGGAGCAAGTTCCTCCGCCGGCAAATCGGTGTGTAGTTCCAGCGCCTTGCTGGTGTAGGCTAGGTTTTCAGGTTGAGCCTTAGAAAACACATCGAACACATAGCCCGAAAAGGACGGCCGTACTGCGCCGAATTGCTCACACAAAGACTGTAACGCATGATCACTGTTCGGCATGCCCTGTATCAGCGCAATACCTTCATCCAACAGGACTTCTGCCCAATCGGCAACCCGATTCGGTGCGCCCATTACCTCCGTATAGTCAAACCGTGCCATGTTGGCATAGTGGTTGCCATGCCAGGGTTTTCGGGACCGTACAGCAAGATCGCCATGATTTTCGCCTTGGTGCCAACGCATTAGCCACTGCAGCGCATAACGGCTTTGCTTGTCTTCGCTCCAGCTAACCTCCAGAAAACCACCCTCTATGTGCGCACTTTGAGGAGACAAGTCATCGGGTTCGCCAAGAATATCAAAGGTCCGCTCCTTGGTGCTGCTTTCCCATGAGGTTTCACAGTTATCCCGCAACCAAAAGTAGTTGAAATAGGCGACCTCGCCTTGAACAAACAACTCTAGGCCATTTTCTTGCAGCACAACGTTAAGCACTCGGTAATTCTCCAACATAGGTAAATAGTGCGGCGATTGTACAATAGGGCGAAAGATTAGATCAACACAGGGCGGGATCAACGAACTACTCTCTGGCAGCCTCGCTCCTCTGACGGCGGTAATTCTATAATGCAAACATTCTGTGTTAATGCCTGAATTTTTTTAACCATGAATTCAGACGGTGCACTTTTACCCAAACCGGTCACATTGTTAGTACTGAACAGGGGCTGTAAGCCCATAAATCACGGCATGCATCCCACTGAGCCGCAAAAAAATTTACCGCCAACAGAAAAAAATGACAGGAAAAAAATATCAATAACTGCAATTAACACGATGCGATCACTAATCTTCAGAATTGAGACTTTTATCGTATTCCTTGGAACTCCCCGCCTCGGCAATGTTAACTCGCATAATATGAGCAATTAATGGGTGACCCCTTTGGTTTCAATAATCCACGTAATGTGTGGTAATATTCGATGACATTTAACTAAATAATTATGCTAACCCCTACGTTCTGAAGTTTAATAATCTTAATCTGGATTATTTGACTGTTACCTTTAGGAGTCACATTCCATTGATTAAAACTATATTGTCAGCCGTAGGCGTCATTGCAATCTTCGCGTTAATCCTTGGAGTGGTTGCAGATGTTAGGAGTGCAGACAGAACAAAAGGTGGATACGACTATCCCTTTACAGATTGGACCGGAACAACTATCGATTTTTCAGCTATGTATCAGACACCGGATGGCTTGTTTGCAAGCGGCTACGTTGTTGATCAGTTCTTTAACTGCAAAACTGGCATGATTAGTTGGGAAATATTGGGTGTCATAGAAGGCGAGTTTAGAACCTTTTCTGAAAGAGCGATTGTGGTTCACAAACCACAGGATGAATGCAGAGCTCGCGGGTTTAACCCCGACTCTTGGGCCATCAGTGATTTACTATAATGCTTATTTAAAATATGGCTTGATAGCTTATATGTAAAATTTCTAATTCAAACCATAGGCCCCATTACTTGTTCGGCCTTTAGGCTCAAAAAATTTTTTTCAACTGCTACCTGTCGAATGGGTGCTAAGACGGCCAACCCCCTGCCGCATCGCCAAAATAGCCTTCACATCCAATGCATCCCGATACCGCACAAAATCAAGAGTCTTTTCCCCAATCGCCAAAATCGACATCCGATCCGCCAACTCATTGCCTTGAACTCCCACATGGCCATTTAGATGCAACGCCTGTATCTGGTCCTGTATCTAGTATTTTGGGCCTAAAGAGAGGGCCTAAAGAGACACCCGCTTTAGTACCCATACAAAATATCGGTCCATTGGTAACCCCCCATTTTTAACCGATGTTAAAAGTAGGGTCTTGTACAACTAACGCCAACTTCGTTTTGGGTGTTATACCGCCAATTGCCATATTGGGCCGTTCATTATTATAGGTCCACAGCCATCGCGTTGCGTGATCTTGGACTTCTTCAATACACACGAACACGTATTGGTTTAATAAGCCGTAACGAACTGTGGGATTATACCGATCGATATAGGCTTTCTGTTGCGGACTTCCGGGTTGAATAACGTCAAGTTCTATAGCATGCCGTTCGGCCTGTTTGAGTATTTTGATATTTCATGCCGAATCTCCGGAGCAAATATTACGAGAAAGGATAATTTGACATCTGCTATTAATTGGGGGCATTGGCTACCGACGTGGCCGTTTACATGCAACACATGGATGGGGTTCTTAATCTTTGGCTACGGGGTATACATAGGATGGATCAGTTCGCGTATTTTTAACTCTTTAGATAATGCATTGGGATATATGACCCCTAGTAATGCTGAATGGGGCACCAAACAGCAGATTGGCTCGATTTAAATCCTTATTGCTAGGCATATACACTAGAAAACTCTAGATATCCTGCTCAGCGCCTCCTCTAAATTGAATGATTGTGTCGCTATCGTCATACGCTGAAAACCACGACCGTCCTCGCCAAACACTGAGCCTTTTTCCAGTTGAACTTTCGCCATACTCAGCCGCTGGCTGACTTCCTCTTCACTTAACCCGGTTGCACGAAAATCGAGCCAAGCAAGGTAGGTTGCTTCAATCGGCATTAACTCAATGCCCCCGATTTCGGTAAGCCGGTGTGTCAGTATCTCTATATTACGGCTTAAATACACCTTGAACGTATCCATCCACTCCACACCATGTGCATAGGCTGCCTCCAGTGCCGCATCTCCAAAGCTATTCCCCCAGTAGTAGCCTGTACTGTGGAGTTTCGATAAGTATTTTTTTCGCAACACCGGATTTGGAATGACAGTAAACGCCGTATTCAAACCTGAAAGACCGAACGATTTACTAGGGGAGTAACAATAGACAACATCAACGTCGGTTGTCGTGGGCAGAATAGGAATGGGCATATATCTATTTGGCGGGAAAACGAGATCGCAATGTATATCGTCGGATATTATCGATACTTGGTACTTGCTACAGAGTTCAACGATTTTTGTCAGTTCATCCATCCGCCAGGCTCTACCGACTGGGTTGTGAGGATTGCACAATAGGAATGCTGACGCTTTCGTCAGTTGTGCTTCAAACAGTTGCCAATCAAATCTATATCCATCAGTACTGCCTATCAGCGGATTAATGATTAACTCTCGATTATGGGTCGTTACAGAAGAAAAGAAAGGATAGTACGCCGGAGTTTGCACTATCACGCCCTCACCGGGGTTTGTGACGGATTGTATGGCCATTTGAATCGAAGGAATGACCCCGGGCGTGGGCACAATCCAGTCAGTTTGCATTCTCCATTGGTGCCGTTGTTGAAACCAATTAAGTATCGACTCAAAAAGCCGTGCAGGCCTATGCCGGTATCCAAAATTAGCACTTCGAGCATGTACCTGAAGTGCATCTGAAATTGACGGCGCTGTTGGGAAGTCCATGTCCGCTACCCACATCGGTATGACATCATGCGCCGTAAATTCGGGACTCCACTTTACCAAGTGAGTCGTTCTCAAATCTTCTATGTTATCAAAATCCATGATCTTACTCATATCGCCATTGATTGCTCAGAACGAGCCACTAAAGAAACGTATCCTGAATGAGGCTAAATAGGGGTTTTTTATCCGTCACGATGCTAACGTTAAACTCCATACTTGGCTTAAGGTTTGCGTGCTCGTCTATAGAAATATCGACCATCATTTGCATGCCCTCTGCCTTCGCCATGGCATAAAATATCTTTTCAACTTGCCCGATAACTCTCAATCGATTCATCTCGTTGTCTAGAATTACTTTTTTCGCGCTATCAATGGACATAATTTTGTGGCTAGGTACCTTCGCTCTAACGACTAATTTATTTTTATTATAGAGCGTTAATATGGTTTCACCTTGATTGAACCAATTGTAACCAGCGTTATCAGACTTAATGTCTAATATAATCCCTGACTTTTCAACTAGAATATTGCTTGGCTTCATTCGATTCAAATTAAAATCAAGATCTTTTTGAATAACTTCAACCTGAACATTTAGGTTTTCCTCCTGAATCGAAAAGACAGTTGTAGACTTTCGCTCATTTAGTAGACTCGAAGATTTCCGTTTCAGATCCAGTTCCTTTTTCTCCAGTTGAAGTTGCCGTATCCTGGCTCGTTGGTGGTGAATTTTGATTTGATGCTCGCCCTCATTAATGCCTGCTCGATAGATGCCCAACATATCGCCTAAGGTGAGTTCATTGCCAGCTGTTAACTCTCTGAGCTGAACCCAACCGCTCTTATCGGCAGATATTGATCTTATCTCTATAGGCACAACAATGCCTGAGGTGCGGACAACATGTTCAATGGGTACGAATAAAAATGAAACTAGGACTGCTAGTGCAAAAATCATTGAGAGAGCAATCAGGCTAACGGACTTAATATCACTCTGTTGATCCATCATCTTGATATATAGTTTCGTATTCATGCTACCACCTTCAATGCGTCAACCACGGCCAACCCACTAGATCGCAGTTCTAATAGGACATCAGCGAAAAGCGCATTATGCGGTCGATGGTTAACTATAATGATAACCTTGTCTTTTTTAAGTTCCTGAAGCCGCTCGAAGAACAATTTTTCCGTAGCCGGATCCAAAGCCGAAGTGGGTTCGTCTAGTAACATCACATCGGCATCGTGAAAAAAGAGGCGTGCAAGACATAAGCGTTGCTGTTGGCCACCGGAAAAGTTTCTTCCTTGCTCTTCAATACGGGTATGATACCTGTAAGGCAGTTGCTCAATGAACTCGTCAGCAACCGCGTAATAACAGGCATCGGTCAATCGCTTACTGTCAAATTCATCATGAGAGTCTAAATGGATATTACCTAGGATAGTCGAGGAAAATAGCTGTACTTCCTGTATAGCACACTGGGTGAATTCCCTGTACTTAAACTCTGGCCAATCTCTAGTGTCTATATCATTAATCAGGAGGAGCCCTTGGGAAGGATCCGATTGTTTTGCTAGCACTCGTAGCAATGTGCTCTTACCACAACCACTGGGTCCGCCTATAAAATGAATTTTACCCGCTTTGAAGTTAAAATTTATGCCTTGGAAGAGACCATCAACAGTCAGATTTCTGGCCTCGAGCGTGACCACCTTATCGACCTTAACCTCTACATCCACTTTCTTGGATTCAAGAATAACCACTTCCTTTTGATTATGAAAAATCAATTCCGTCATGCGCTGTATTTTAATCGCGCTAGCCTGCAAAGATTCGTTTATTGCTCCGAATCGATAGATAGGAGTGTAGAAAAAATCAAGCAAGAGTAGAAAAAAGAAAACCGTGCCAATATTGATTTGGCCTTTAATGACCAGAAAGCTTCCGTAGACAATAACGGAGGTATGATTGGTCGCGATGAGTGCCGCCTGAAAGTGCCCCTGACGTAACCCACTAATCTTTCTAGATAAGGTCGCCATGCTTAATCTGTCTATCATTTTTGAATTACGACGAATGAATTCCGTCTGCATGTGGTAATTTCGAATGTCATACCAGGCGCTTAACGACTGAAGGCAGAACGAAATAAGATCACTCCTTGCATGTTCTTGCTCTTCCGATGATGTCTTTAGCGGATGAATGAAGTGCTTGAAGTTGTAAAAGTGCAGAGGCACGAATGCCAGCACCAGCAGGAACAACGGCATACTAGTTAAAGCCATTGAAATAGACAAAAATATAAAAATAAAAACAGCGTGGAATACGAAAAATATGAAATCACATAAAAACCATTCAATCTCATTCAGAAAGGACCTAATACGCGATAGTAAGTCCCCTTTATCGTACTCTAGAAAAGCCATATAATTTAGACTAAAGATTGAATTTATATATTCTATATTATAGGTACGCTCAATCTTTTGCCTAAGAATAATTACCGCCAGATCCTGAGCCAATCCAAATATGAAACGCAAGGTAAATATGCCAATGAAGAATAGCGTCCCGTAATATAGCAGTTCGGATGCTTTCTCAACTAAGATGTACTCTAGTACAAACTTAATATATAGAGGTACTGAAACCGTTAGAATCGATACAAAGACGACCACGCTTGCAGCAATTGGTAATATATGCTTGTGAAAAGAAACCATTTTCCAAAGAATTCTTAGTGCATTCATATCGATGTTGCCTCAGCATTATTTTCGATAATATCGTCATATTTCATAAGCTCGTGTAGCGAATCGAATGACAATTTATTAGCACTAATGAATTTTGGGTTATCGCCGAGTACAAGTACTTGGTCGACGACATTGAGGAACTCGGGGTTATGGGTCGAAATCAAAATGGTACATTGACCCTTAAGTGAAGAGATCGTATCAATTATTATTTGTTCATTCTTAGGGTCGAGCGATGAAGTAGGTTCATCAAATAAGCATACCGCTGGGTCTTTTAACAAGGCTCTTGCAATAGAAATTCGCTGCTTTTCGCCGCCTGATAATTGCTGGCCACCGTCGCCAAGCTCAGTGCTGTATCCATATGGCATTTCACCGATACGATGGTGGATACCGGCGCGCTTAGCCGCAACATGAATTTCTGAATCCTCGATGCAACTTGAAAAACTTGCCCCGCCCAAACGGATATTTTCGTGAACCGTTCCTTTAAATACAGAGGGTTTTTGGGCTATATAGGATATATTCTTACACACGGTAAATTCTGACACCTCACTTAAACTGTAGTCATTAAAGGTTATCTCGCCCTCGTCTGGTGTAAGTTGTTTCAACAAAAGCTTTAGGAGAGTCGATTTACCCGACCCGCTTCTACCGACAATAGCGTAGCTTTTATTGTGTTCGAAACGGACATTCAAGTCTTTAAACACCTCAATGCCGGCGTACCCAAACGATAGCCCATTGATACAAACATCACCATCAAGATTGACCGCCAACGCAGGGTCGTTTTTGAACTTATGGTCATCAATATTAATATCCAACAGCGTGAGACACCGTTGCCAATAGGCCTTAGTGTCGTTTACGCTGATAATAAGCTGCACAAACTCGTCGATATAGGGATTTAAAATATTAACGATAACTAATGCCATCATTAGGTCACCGGTACTGTAAATGCCAGATATAACATTCTTACCACCCTCAAAAATGATTGTGCAAATAAGCGCCATGCCGATCAGGACTCTTAAGTTGTAAGCCACGTTCCAATAACGGACCATGTGAAAATCATTTAAGTAATACTTATCGAATTTATTAGAAAAGTCTTTGGTTACCTTAGGCTGTGCATTAAAGGTTTTTATGGTGCTAAACGAATAAATCATCTCTGTAAGGTTTGTAAGGATACCAGTGATTAACATCGGACGACGCCCTAAATACTTATTGGCCAAATTACTCACCCGACCAGGAATAGCAATCATTAAAATGGAAAGCGAAAGTACAAAGATCATCAACGACGCATCGATTAAATAGAGAATAATGCACGAGACAGAGACGGCAAAGAGGTTTTTGAATGTGGACAGAAATAAAAGCTCCCATCGCTCGATTACATTGTCTATATCAGTGGTTAAATGATTTAGCCACTCGCCACTTCTCTTCTGTGATAAGGTTGAATAGTGAACATGGTGAATTATCTTAAAGTGTCGGTTTCTGATAGAGTTGGCAAATCGGATATTGGCTTTGTTTAAATTTAGGCAAGCGGCATACGACAGTACTTGACCAAGGACCATCAAGCCCAATACGCCGGACCCGACAATCAGCACCGGATTTATTTCGTTGGTAAGAATCAAATAGTCGAAAGTAAACTTAATGAAATACGGAAAGGACATACTGAGCAATATGCTAAAAAACAACAATAGGATGCTCGATAGGATAAGCAGTGGTGCTACGCCATAAAATCGTCGAAATAGATCCCCAATCAACCTAAACTGGCTAAATTTCCTTCGTTCATCAACCCTAAATTTGTGCTGGAAACCAAGATAATAGTCGAGCATTTTGCTGTCCAACACCTGATGCTTGATTAAAATCTCGCCAATTTTATAGCCTGTCTTAAGTTGAACACTCAATGCGGTTTCGAGTTCTTCTTGGGACAATATGTCATCGTGCCTTAAGATTTCTCCTAACCGCATTTAATTCTCCAATGCCGAAGATAACGACAAAAGTTGAGTCACACTCGAGGAATAGTCAGATTTAGGTTTTTGTGAGGAATTGGCTTCCCACACCGTTGCGAGGCCAGACTCAAGGGATAGGTGTGGTTTTAGTTGAGGCAAGTCAGAGTGCAAGCGGTCTACGTTAACTACAAAATTGTATCGGCTGATGTGCCTAGCGAAATCCAGTTCGGAATCCTCCGCATAGCAGCCTGAGTCGATTTGATGACTTTCTAACGACCTCAAATTCGCCTGTACGCCTAGTACATCAGCGACCGTTTTATAATAGGTCTGCCAAGTAAAATGATCTCCGTTCCCCAAATTGTAAGTCCGGCCGTAACAGATTGGATTCAGGCAAGCCGCAGTGAAACCTTTTCCCGCATCCGCGGCAAAACAGGCTTCCCAGCGAGCGGCCCCTTTGTCCAATAACAACACCGGCAAACCCAATTTGAGGCGTTGAAACAATATCATTCCGTTCAGGCCCAGTTGATGAATTGGGCTGTATGCATCGTAGACATGAGAGGGACGAAAGACCGTTAGATTAAACGCGCCCTCTTTTGAGGCTTCTCTCAGTACGGATTCTGCCCTGGCCTTATTAACACCATAATGCCAATGCGAATTAGGGGTCATTGGCTCCGTGAATGGGCTATAGTTCGACTTGACATCATAGACACAAGCTGATGAGCACAGGATGAGTTGTTGTATCTTGTATTTAAAAACCCTCGTCAACAGTTGGGCATGGTTGGCGTCGAAACACAGCATATCGATCACCACATCCGGCTTTGCCTCAGCCGCCTTTGATAGGTCCTCTTGCGAGAATCGATCGCCCCGAACAAACTCAACATTCACTGAGGGCGGATGAGTTCCCCGATTGAAGTGAATGACATCATAACCAGACTTAAGGCATTCATTGGTAATTGCAGAAGAGATGGTTCCAGTACCGCCGAGTATCAAAACGCGCATAAGGTATTACCTAAATGATATATTGCTATGGATATCCAGCATCTTTTCAATGGCTAGATCTGTAAGCTGTTGAAGATTGTGCTTCACCATGACCCCAGGTTCAAACAGATCCGCCATCACATGGAAGGCATGCGAAACATGCTCGTTAGGAGGCAAAATAACTGCGTTGTCATAAACGCTTTTACTGGCTTTTAAGTTCGGTTCTTGAGGTGCCAAAGACTCACCAAAATCTTTTATTACCGGATTCCTAAACAGCGTTTTCGCCCAATCACCCTGCACTTCCGGGCTCAGCAGTTTATTAGCGACTTGCTCCGCGGACGCGTATAGATCCGTATTTAATTTATTTGACAAAAATAGATAGTTACAACTTGCGGAAGATCGACTTCGTCGTGCTATCGACGGAATTGGAGCAATGATCAGGTCCTCTCCAAGTACCTCCATATGACTCCTAATATCCCAATCACCACCAAAGCAAAACGCTGCTCGACGTGTTTGAAATTCGAATACGCTATGATATTGCTCCCATTTGATCGGCAATAGCATATGGTCATACATGAGTTCTTTGTGAAGTTTTAACACTTCATACAAAGAGTCTCGAGTAATCCCAACGTGCGGATTATCTGGGTCGCTCCATAACGGGGATCCTGTACTATATAGTAACGGCAATGCGAAGTAGCTTGCGTTGGTAGGGTAAACAAGCGGATAAAGCAAATGATTACCATTTCGAAGCCGCCAGGTTTCAGTCAATAGCTCGTCGAATGTTGCGGGAATACAATCGGTAAGCGATCGGTTAATGAACATAAGTTGGTGATTACCTCCACACAGTGGTAATCCACATACCTTACCGTCGATTTTAGCGCCTTCATAACAGCTTGGCCTTACCTTATCCAACAAATAAGATAAGGGTGTATCTTCAAAATACGAAAATTCATTGGATTGCCACTTGGTAAAGTAGTCGTTTGGTCCGATGACAGCCATCTTCTGCTTTACGTCATCCTTAGCCCAAAGTGAGGGAAAATCCTCCAAGTATAGGTCATGCATTGTTGGACTGACGCGTACGTCCGCCAGGTTTTCAAGACCCCAATTTTTATAGGTTTCTTCAAATGTAGAATGTAGAGTAAGTAGCATTATTCTTTCGAGGGGGGGCGTATTTTCAGTAGACATATTGTTTCCGATATTATAAGTGTTGAGTTATAAATACTTGTAAGTTATGTTTAACAGATTGTAATATTCGGTCGCTTGCAAGTAACTTTCAGTCCAAATATTCTGACATACCTAGGCACTGTATTGGGTGTAAAGCATATCAATCTCTGCCCGATTAGGTAGCCCGTTAGTTGACCCTTTTGTCGTAATAGCACGCGATGCAAAGATTTGCCCATGAGTCAACGCTTGCCTATAAGTCTTCTCTTCTAATACTGCACTTATAAAACCGGCTACAAAAGCATCACCTGCACCCGTCTTATCGACAACTGCGCCAATGTTGAATGCCGGTTCCCATTCAATACTCTCTACGGACCTCAACCCAATGGTTGCTCCACCTTCTCCATGGGTAACGACCACCACTTCAACATCAAACTCGTACCACAATTGATGAATCAATTCGTGAGAATGCTTCGCCAGCCGCTCAGAACTCAATATCACAATATCGGCCGCCTGAATGAAACTCCTGTGGTAGTTATCTATGTCTACCAAAGCCTGCACATCGACTGCTACCGTCTTTCCCAGTGCCTTAGCTTGAGTCGCAACATGACGGCACCAGTTTTGAGTAGAGGTGAACACAAATTCACAATTTGACATAACTTCAAAAGCTTCCTGCTCGGGGTAGGTATAATTGTTCGCTAGCTTGGGATCATTAATACACTGTCGATTCCCTTGTTGATCAATCAAAACGATGGTTCGAGATGTCACCGGCCAATCTTTTCGAATATTTTTAGTCGACAAATGAAAATCGTTCACTTGGTTAAATACGATTTCTGCCAAAGGGTCTCTCCCCACAACCGAAGCAAAGTTGACATCGTGCCCCAGAGCGAGGACACCGCACGCGACATTAGTGGCAGCGCCACCAATGAAGTCAATTATGCCATCGATCGAAAAAAGGGTGTCACCTACGTTGATAGGGAAGTCGCAAACGTTTACTGATGTATCCAAGTTCAAGTCACCAAAGATAGCTATGCTCTTGTTTTCCATATGGATCTCCGTTTTAAAACTCAATCAAGTATTCCTAATACATACAGCGTTATTTGTATTCGAGCCTTAGCACCCAAGAGCTGAACATGGGCCACGTTAGCCTGATGTTACTTCCGCTACTTGGCACTAAACTAAACTGCTCATCCGAAAGAACAAATTCGTTCGTGCTTTGTGCAGCCAGATTAAAACCTTGAACAACTTCGTAACGTATAAATGCGGGTAACTCTGATGAACTAATGTTGCATATTACTTCTTTGCTGTTTGCACCCGCGGTAGTCTCTCTTTCGAACCAACAAAAAAATAGGTATTTTTCGTCTATCTCCGGTTCCGCGATTAACCACCAGGAGTACTGTTCATAAACACGATATTTTAACAGCATACTGTGTTGAAGGTCGGTTTTCAGAAGAGCATACAGGTCTTCAATGCGATGGTAGCCAGACAGGCAAACTCGATCCTCGCCCCATTTCAAACTACCGGGCTGGTTATTGCAGCGATAAATCCCACTCGAAAAATCCTGATTACCGAGTGTTTCATATTTAGGGCGATTACCAATCCCACCTGTGGAAAAGCGCGACAGAAAAAGTCTAAGTAGAAAGGTAGAACGTTCTTCTCTCATCGGAAGATCCATACCAAGAATCATCGGATGCCCTAAGTCATGGGTATCCACCGCTAGCGCCGGGGCACCAAGGCTGGGATCTCTTATGCTCAGCTGCGCCAATTTTGCATTAAACTTGAACATTTTTTCGATTTTATCTTGGTTTACGGAAAACTTAACTTCATCACCTAGAATCGTGATAAAGCCCGCTTTACGGTATCGTTCGATGTCCGTGCCCATATGGTCAGCTAACATGCCTGCCGCGGGGAATGCCTGCCTTGCACTGTTCGAAATGTCCAACAGCTGAGAGCAGGTCAACTGTTCACAGACAATCACTTCCTGACCATTTCTTAACGGCCGATTTCTAAATACATGGTCTTGATAATCAACGCGGAGAAAGTCAAATCCATATTCCCGGTGTACTTCTGGAAAAAGGTTAGTTAGGAAATCCATGGTCGGCTGATAGGAAGGAGTATCCAACGATTGAGGATCTGAACCATCATGGAAAGGTGAAGAATTTGGTTTCAGGTTGGTATGAAATTTAAATAATGAATGAAGTCCTATACCATGTTCTGACTGATCTTCACCTTCCAAATTACGATAATCCCAAACCGGATGGTTACGCTCATGGTCGTAAAGCTTAATTCCGGGCAATCCAATACCGTTCCAAGTATGGGGAACCATGGGGAAATACCCTTCCTGTCGGATCACGTCCCTAACCAGTTGATGGGCCGCATCCAGACGCTTAATGTCGGCTTGCGTATCCTCTAGTGAACCAATTGAAAAAATATCACAGGTTTTGGAGGCTAAATCAGCGATGTCTCTGACGTATTGTCGTTGGATCGTCTCTTGATACTGCTCTTCAACGGGCATGTCCTGGTAAAGACTCTGATAGTCCGGCGACCACCGCAACCACCTAAACAGTTCTGGACGATCAAAACTGAGTTTTGAAAATGTTGCCGTGTGAGGGGTCATGTCATATCCGACCGCTTTGTTTGTTAAATGACAGCAATCAATGAAGTATCGAAGCTGATCGTAGCGTGAAACCCCGATTGCTTCATAAAAGGAGTTGGTAACGTCATCCGAGATTATTTTAAAACTATCTTGTGCATACACAATACCAAATATACTTTGAAAGAATGGCGCCATATGAATGGCGCCCGCACGAAGGATCGGCAATAGTCGAGTGGCATCGATTAGGTTACCCGTTTGTTCCAGCTCAATATCTGTTGCTCTAACATTAAAAAAGCAGAATGAGGACTGATTCATCCAGGTCGGATCACTGCACGTGGCGACGGGTGAAGGAGGGCGACACCCGCGAAGTTTTTGGTCTTTATATAAAAGGCTAAAGAACAAAATCCCAGTGTATTGGTGCATGGCAAGACAGTCTCTTAACAACTTATCGGGTAAATAACCAAACCTTTTGTACTGTGAATAGGCCGCCTGAGTTTGATCAAAAATTCGTGTGCGCAGTACACAGGACAAATCTATAGCATTGAAAGCGATATCAACAAGCTTTCGCCAATAGGAGGGTAATTCTTCAGATAAATCAAGCCTGTCAATTAATTTCTCATGCTCAAAACATTTAATACTATCCACAAAATAATCACTCTTAATATTTATATGAGTTAGAAATTACGATTCAATCTATAACGCCTTGCTGATTAAGTCATACTGGATAGCATCCGCCCCGTCGGCTTGATTATTTTGAAGATCTAAGTGATCACAAAACTCTAGCCCATTCTGGTGACCTTCGTTCAATGTGTATCGGTGATAATGTCCTTTTAGCAGAAAACAATCCTTGCAATGACTCGGAATTGGTTTTGAATATTCTCGCGACAACCAATAATTATGGTATTCCTTAAAGTGGTCCTTTTCGGTAATCTCTTCGTACGACTCTTGCAGTAAGTTCCCAAAGAATCGACCGTCCCGTTGGTGAAGACCGCAGGGACTAAGATACCCTTTGTGATTAATATACAAAAGGTTAGTACCACAGTACTTATTCAACGTCTTATAAGGGTATGCGCAGAATTCTTTCAAGTTTACCAGAATACCTTCGTCCACTAAGTCAGACTCAAGTCTATTTCGCAGCTTCAGCCAATCCTTAACCTTTATATCGCCCATTTCGACCAATGGCGAAAATGTGATCTGACTGACACCAAATCCTAAGTAGTATTTTTTTACGAACTCCTTCAGTGACTCAAGTGTGTCGTTCGGAAAGATGATTTTGTGAACCGCTACTTGCAGATCCGCACGGCCATTGTTCCGAATGAGAATTAGCTCCCTTAGGTTTTCTTCTACTACGTCCAAGTCTGCCCGCACGCGCACTGCATTGAACACATCACGTCGATGGTCATCGATGGAAAAGGCAAACCAATTTACGCCCGACTTAATTAACTCCTGACTTTTCTTTTGATTGAGCAATGTGCCGTTCGTCACAATTGCGATACTGTGTGTGAATCGTTTCGCTTCGACAACTAATTTGTCTAACCGCTTGTTTACTAGTGGCTCACAATCACCTTGAAAGACAATATTGGTTATCGTCTTTTCGATTTTCTTCAAGGCAATAGCTAGATTTTGCGAGGAAAGGTCTTTAAGTTTTAGGTGGCCATTTACAGTGCAATTCGCTTCGCAAAAGTCACACGCTAAGTTGCATTTATTTGTCGGCTCTACTAAAACCGTTGATGGAAAGACATGCTTCGAATTCAATTAATATTCCTTTTTGGTTAATCCCTATTTACGCAATCTAGCCAACGCCGTTAACTTCACCACTACGCCTAACGGGTCTCCATACAAAAAAATTTTTAACTTATTTAACACTTATGTTAATTTGTTATTATTTACCTGTAAGTTGCTCAAAAAACCTAACCACAAAAATCCTTAAGCTAAATAGTCAGATAAAGCCCTGAACAATAAAAAACAAAATTCATGAAGAAGCAAATTCTTAGAATACTTATTTTACCTTGAATATTACACATATTTCCAGAATATCAATTAAACCCTATCTCCAATTTTATATTGCAAACTGAAATAGGTTAAAGAACACATCTCTACTTAAATATTCTTAGATAATAATTATATTTAGATAATTCAAGTCCAATCAATCCTACAAGATAGTTAAATTGAGCATATCGCCAAGATAAACAACAAATACAAATCGACTTCAGAATATTCAGTAAGTTTAAGTTAACTTACCATGCAACTAAACCTGAATATTAATTTTATTGGTGGAATTTGGTTATCGGTTGATTTCACGATTTGGCTATCTTCACAAGAAAAATATTACGATTATAAGTTTTACTTAAAAAATATTTTATTAAATTGACTTCAGTCAACATTGCTGTTGAATTTTCATTTAGAGTCGACTGCTATTACCATAAAATACTATTTTTTTATCGGACTCGAAATATTTCACTAATCATTGGGCAACCCCCCCCAACAAGTAACAGGTGCCAAAAGTAGGATTTTCTCGTAATATTTTTTCAAGGAGATTTTGCATGAAAACATCAAAATACTCAGACGGCCAAATCATTGGCATACTCAAACAAGCCGAAGCTGGCACGCCTGTGCCAGAACTGTGCCGTGAACACGGCATGAGTTCTGCAACCTTCTATAAATGGCGAGCTAAATACGGTGGTATGGACGCATCGCTGATGGCTCGATTGAAAGAGTTTGAAGATAAAAACCAGCGACTGATGAAGAGTATGCCGAATAGCGACTCAAGTACGAAATCGTTCATGAAGCCCTGCAAAAAGGTGGTAAAGCCATCTCGGTTACAGGAGGTGGCGTTAAACGCGGTTGAACAGACGGGAGCCAGTATCCGACTTGCCTGTGATGCCGCGGGCATTAGCGAAACTTGCTATCGTTACAGTCCGAAACTGAGTGATAACATTGCGCAGATCGCCGATTGGCTTATTCGACTGATGCACAATCAGAAAAACTGGGGGTTTGGTTTGTGTTACCTATTTTTACGCAATATGAAAGGCTTCGACTAGAACCACAAGCGGGTGTACCGCATCTATCGAGAGCTAGAACTCAATCTCAGGATTAAGCCCAGGAAACGGATCGTTCGAGCAAAACCCCAGCCGTTGACCGTACCGGACGACATCAATGAATGCTGGTCAATGGACTTTATGCACAACCAGCTATCCGATGGCCGTAATTTCCGTCTCTTTAATGTGGTCGACGATTATAACCGAGAAGGTTTTGTAATCCCCCCTGAAATCAATAGCAGTCATATGTAGAGATTTCTCGTAAACTACGAATAGCCAGTTAATCTCCGCACCCCAACCCCCCTACCCCTGCCGCATCGCCAAAATNGCCTTCACATCCAATGCATCCCGATAGCGCACAAAATCAACAGTCTTCTCCCCAATCGCCAAAATCGACATCCGATCCGCCAACTCATTGCCTTGCACACCCACATGGCCATTTACATGCAACACCTGAATGCGGTCTTTAATCTTTTGATGCAGGGCGAACATGGTCTGGATCAACTCAAGGTTTTTAATCTCCCCGCCGGGTTTTTTCCAGCCTTTCTTTTCCCAGCCCACGGCCCATTGGGTGACGCATTGGATGGCGTATTTGGAGTCGCAAAAGATGGCGATCGAATCGCTCTGCTTGAGCTCGGCTTCGGCCATCACCAACGCCTGGTGCAGGGCGTGCAGTTCGGCGGTGTTGTTGGTGCCGTTGGGGTTGTACAGGCCGTACCAGAGTTCATTGAGTTGGCCTTGGCGATAAACTGCTAAGCCCGATCCGGCTTTGCCGGGGTTTGGGTCACAGCCGCCGTCGGTGTAGATTTCAATGTCCAGGTTTAGGGCGGCAATTTCTTTGGCGGTGTAGGTTTTGACCGTGGCGGCGCTCGATTTTTTGCGCGCGGGGGCGCTCGGGCTGCTGCCGGTGGCGCTGGCCGCGGCGGGCGTGCTGCTGCCGCTAAAGGCGGCATTGGCTTCGGCCTGGGTTTTGAACGATTTGTATTTTGCCCCGGCAAACTTATCGATATGCTTTTTGCAGGTNGCCCAGTCGGTGAATACGCCGGTCTCTCGGCCTTGCCANACTACATAATATTTAGTGGCCATGATCTACCTTCATAATTAATTTATATTTGCTTTGAGCACTTTTTAAACCCTGATCTAAAACTGGATCGCTACCCGAGAGTTGCCGTCAGCAGCTCAACTTTGGCCAACACCTCGCCATAGCGCAGGCTCTGGCAGGCGCCAAAACCGGGCACCGAGGCGCGCACGCGAAAGCGGGTAAAGAGCGGTACCGACACGCCGGTTAAGAAGCGGCTTTGCAAGGTGGTGCTGATCACCACGTTTAAGCCCGCGGCACCGGCCTGTTGCTGTAAATAGGCCCGGAAGCCAGCCAGATAGGTACTCAGCTGATCATCGCTCGGCCAATACTCCGGCTCATAACGCTGTAACTGGGCAACCCGCTCGGCACAGACCGAACAATGGCCGCAGCGCTCTGGGACCTGCTGATCATCAAAATANCGNGCCAGATTGTTGTTTAAACAACGATCCAATTGNAAAAATCGCACCAGGGCGCCGATGCGCGCGATCTCTTTTTGCTCATTGGTGCTGAAATAGTCGCTCAAGGACTCNACCAGNCCCGGCTGGTTCAGCGCCGCGCTGTTGACCTGATAAACCTCGGTCATCTTGCGGGTTTGCAGTTCAATCAGATTTTGTTCCTGCAAATAGTCTAAGGCACTGATCACCCGTTGCCGATCGCTCGGATACTGCTGGTGCAGGGCCTCGAAGCGCACCTCACCCCAAACCTTTTTAATATCGGCGGTGGCGAACAGCGCCGTTAAAAAGGCCAAGCGCTCGCCGCTAAACTGTTGCAATAACTCGGCCTGGGTGCGCATCAGGCGAAATTTGTATTCGGCAAAGTAGGCATATTTGGGCACCAGCACCTGGCGCAATTCCAGCTGCACCAGCAGGGTCTTTAACGCCAGTAGGCGAATATTGCTGGCAGTGGCCAGGCTGTTCGCCTGTAACTCCCATTGACCGCTTGCGTCGGTCTGGGCTTGGGTCTCCTGGCGGATGGCGTCGAGCACCACCTGAATACCGCTCGGTTCCGGGGTGTCGCCGTAGACGAAGTTCTCGACCGTGCTCAGGCCATCGAGATTGGCCAGGGTAATGCACTGTGATGGTGCGCCATCGCGCCCGGCCCGGCCAATTTCCTGGCTGTAGTTCTCAATCGATTTGGGCAGGTCGTAATGCACCACAAAGCGGATATCGGACTTGTCGACGCCCATGCCAAAGGCGATGGTGGCCACTACCACGGCCAACTGACCTTGCATAAAGCGTTGTTGAATCTGCTGCCGTTCTTCGCTCGGGAAGCCGGCATGGTAGGCCTGGGCATCGATGCCCTGGCGTTTTAGGTAGGTGGCTACGTCGACGGCGGTTTGCTGTAGGGTGACGTAGACGATGCCTGCCTGCCTGGGTAGAGCCAGCGCCGTTCTGCGCCTGGATCTGTTGCAACAGCTCGGCGTTGCGTTGTCCATTGCTCACCGGCACTATATCCAGATGCAGATTGGGCCGATAAAAGCCGGTTTGCACTATATGCTCGGGCGCGATGGCGAACTTGGCAGCCATATCGAGCTTGACCTTCTTGGTCGCCGTGGCGGTCAGCAGCAAGACCAGCGGGATATTCAGCTGCTGGCTGTATTGCGGCAACTTGAGGTAATCGGGCCGGAAGTTGTGGCCCCATTCGGAGATACAGTGCGCCTCATCGATCACCAGCATCGACAGCGGGATCTGCTCAATAAACTGCCGGAAGCGTTCGTTTTTAAAGCGTTCAACCGAGACCATCAGGATCTTGGTCTGGCCCGAGCGTACATCGGCGACTACCTGTTGGTATTGCGCCGGGCTCAGGGTGGAGTCGATGCTCGCAGCGGGAACACCCTTGGCCTGTAAAAAGTCCAATTGATCCTGAATCAAGGCCAGCAAGGGCGACACCACCAGGGTCAAGGCCGGCAGCTGTAAGGCGGTAAACTGGTAGCACAGTGACTTGCCCGACCCGGTCGGGAAGATCGCCAAAGAGGAATGCCCCGCGAGCAGCTGTTGCACACACTGCTCTTGGCCAGCCCGAAAGGCCGGAAAGCCAAAGCTGGCTTGCAGTTTTTCATTCAGATTGGGGCTAAGGCTCATGCATTGGACTCTTATAATCGGCAGG
>JGI20154J14316_10001049_pt1 | contig 24911 bp, 17 predicted proteins | sample COG_04_FD_14316 | JGI IMG/M metagenome (IMG submission 14316)
TATAATCCACCACCTAAGTCCTTTAACTTTCATATACTTAAAATTTAACATGAGGTAGCGAAACTAATCGTTAACTTATGTATTAATAATTATAAAGTAAAGAAACATACAGGTAAATAAGACTCACCTTTTATAACTTTACTTCCCTCGATTTTTTTTCTTTAATATTGAAACTAACTGTGCAATCAGGACTTCAATTTATGTTTAATTAAATATTATAACAATATTGATATAACACTTTAAAATGTTCTTTCATCATCTTTTTAGCCAATTGAGGATTTTGATCCTTGATTGCATTATAGATTAACTCGTGCTCTTCAATTCCTAATAATGCTTGATTGACATCACAAACATGATGTGTTTCAAAATTGGTGATTATTTCGGGAGTGATAATAAGCATAAAGGTATTCATTGTGCTATTACCACTTGCTTTTGCGATCGCTAAATGGAATAATAAATCCTCTTGTACAGCATCTTCCCCAGCTCTCACCTTCTTTGAATATGCATCTAATGCCTCTTTGATATTTTGAAGATCTTCGTCAGTTCGTCTTAGCGCAGCTAAACGGGCTGTTTTAAGTTCTAATAATATCCGTGTTTCAACCAGTGATTTAAAATCCGGATCTTCTAAACGAAGAATATCTTCAATCATTCCGTTCAAAGCAATTACGCCAATATTTGCTACAAATGTTCCGCTCTGAGGTATGGATTTTAGTAGCCCATAAAACTCAAGTTTTTGTATGGCTTCTCTGACTGTGGAACGCGACACTTGAAATTTATCAGAAAGCATTCGCTCTGAAGGTAATTTATCCCCCGTTTCAAGGTTTTTAAAATTAATTAAATCTCGAATCTTAGAAATAACTTCTTTTTGGACTGTTTGTATTTCTTTTTTTGTTAATACTTCAAATTTCATACTTTAATTTTTGAGCAATAATACTACCGAAAGATATAAAAACTACGGGTAAAATAAAACTTAATTAGTGGTTAACTTCTAATTCATAATAATTGACTTTGGCATAAGCACCATTGTCTCTAGTTTGGAAATAATTACCCGCTTTGAAGTAGTTCTCAAAGATACCCCATTTTTTCATGTGAATGTTTTTATAAACCTTAAATTCATTTTTATTTAACACGACAACTAATTTACCTTCAGTTACTTTCACTTCTAAAGTGAATTTTCTAAAATCAACTTTTTGTTCAAAGTTAAATCCATCATCATTACCCCATGCATCTTCATGTAACATTTCTTCGTAAGTATTATTCAAGTTTTTAAGTACCTTCGTTTTAACTCGAATTTTACCATTGTCCCAATATATTTTCAATATTGGGGGCGCATTATTGTCATCTTCTCCAATTAAGTCGCGTTGCTCGTTTGTAAGGCGCCCATGAATTTGCATAATAATAACACGATGATATTTACCGTCTGCATCTCGAGTGACTTCTTTCATAGAAAGTTTGCCTTTCATATAGCCGCCTTGCTTAAACGTCCAATTGACATTATTTTCGCCAGGCACCATTTGTTCTCGTAATTCGGAACGGGAATATTTGGTGTTTCTAGTTGTGGACTCGCTAGGAAATGCATGAAACACAATGGCACCTCTCAAAGAATCATTGTACATATAAGGCTTTAAAACCTCGTTAGTTGCATAGTTTGATAGTTCTGGAGGCTCTACTTCATAGGGTTTACCTTCCTCGTTTGCTATTGGAACAGTCACTTTCCAATGTGATAAATCAATCGTTGGAAGTTTTATTTTTTTTCGTTTTTTCTTTTTTTTAGTTTCTAGATTGTCTTTTACAGTAGTAACCTGAGCTAAACTAGTAAAACTAAAAGCTGAAATAAATATTAATAAGAATGAAATTTTACTTTTTTTAAACATCTATTTTCAGCTTTTGAAATAAATTATTGAGCTGCTATTGAAAAATTATCAACTCTGGCTTCTTCTCCTTGATTCGTGATTAAAATAGAAATCACACTATTTGCTCCTGAATTAAATGAAATATTTCCTTGAACATAATCACTAGAACTTGTTTGATCTGTTCCTTCAAAATCTTCAATTTTAGCAGCTAGTGCAGCTGCAAGATCTATATGACCCCCATCTGCTAATACAGAAACTGTAACAGATCCAGGATTATTAGTTTTTAGCGTATAATAGTACGTTAGTATGTAATCGGAATTAGGAGATACTATTAATTCTTGATAAGCAATACGATCCCCTGATGATGGAAATTTGGCGGCTTGTGAACCATTCTGAACAGGACTTGAAGTTATTTGAATTACTCCACCTAAAGCTGAGTTTCTCCATGAGTCTCTACCATCACCAGAACCATCTGCCAAGCTATTATCTTCAAAACTGGCTTCTAAAATTTCTGGAACTATTGCTTCAGGTAATTCTGGTTCAACAACGTCAATTACATCTGAAAAAACACTCTCAATCCCCAAAGCATCGGAAGCAGTTAAAACAACCGTGTACTCCCCTTCTCCAGGGAAGGTGAATGTTGGATCTACTTCGGATGAAGTAGTGCCATCTTCAAATATCCACATATAAGTTGTGGCACTAGTCGATAAATTTGCAAATGAATAATCTTTCCATACTTCACCATCTCCTTGACCTTGAGAATATGAAAAACTAGCCATTGGAGGCGTTTGATCTGCTTTTGAATTTGCACCAGCTGGCTCGAATTGCTCAAAATCATCACACGATTGAACTGTAAAAGCTAGTAGTGCAAGCACTGGTAGCCAAATTATATTTTTAAATTGTTTTTTCATAACTGATTATATTTAAGTTATATTAATTATATCCTTGATTTTGATTTAACTGACCTAGACTCAAGTTAATTTCTCGTTGAGGAATTGGTAATAAAAGATCGGTCGCATTAAAGCTTCCGCCCGTAGCAGTAGAAAATGCTGATAGTACATTTTGAGCTTCACCAAAACGAACTAAATCAAAAAAGCGATGATTTTCAAAAACTAATTCTGCACGTCTTTCATCTAACAAACTTTGTCTAGTTATTTCAGTAACAGGCGTAGTTAAACCTGCTCTATCTCTCACGAGCTGAAAAGAATTTAGTGCTGCTTGAGCTGTAGTTGTATTTCCTCCAGCTAAAATCGCTTCTGCATGTAATAATAACACATCTGCATACCTTAAAACAATCCAATCATTACCGGCCAATACAGGGTTACTAGATGTTGCAGCGATCCCTAAGCCTGTATCTCCATTTGGAAGGTATTTAACAACTTGCTTTTTTGTTGGTTGACCACTATCAATTCTATAAGAATACATAGTTCTATCCCCACCATTAGCGTCTAAAAATAATGCCGCATCTGCTGTAACATAATTCACACCACTTGTTCTACCTACAGCATTTAACCATTCCGCTGAAAAGTTCTGACTATCCGCAGAATTATCTGAAACATAACTAATTGCAAAAATAATTTCGTTGTTTAACTCATTATAAAATATATTTTTAAAATTAGACTCTAACGTAAATCCACTACTCATTACAGACTCACATAAAGTTTGTGCGTCTAAGTAATTTATGCCTTGAGTTAAATACACTTTTGCTAAAAGTGTTTGCGCTGCTGCTTTTGAGGCTCTGTTTTGATACGTATTATCTAAACCAGAAATCGATGTCAATAAATCGTTTTCAATTAGAGAATATATTTCGCTTACAGCAACTCTAGTGAATTGAATGTCTGTATCAGATATACCTATAACACGATCTACTAACGGAATTTCACCAAATAAACGTACTAAATTAAAATATGCGTAAGCTCTCACAAATTTAGCTTCTGCTTCATAAGGTTCTGGGGTTGCCAGAACTGCTGCATTATCTAAAATTGTATTTGCTCTAAAAATAACATCATAGTAACTTCTGTAATAGTCATCAACAATACCATTGGTTGATTCTAAAGTGTAGTTTTCAAATTGTGCAGCTTCGCCTTCACTTGCTTTAGTTTCGGTATTATCACTTCGCATTTCGGTTACATAAAATTCAACTTGTAGAGCGTGATTGTCATTGGATTGTGTTGAATTTAGTCCTGCAATACCGTCATACATATTTTGAATTGCAAGATCAAAATCTGCTTTTGTTTTAAAAAATGTTTCGCCACTTGTGGCCGAAGTTGGTTCGGGGTTTAGAAAGTCTTCACAGGAAGATATAGTAAAAAGCACAAGACTTATTCCTATTATCCTTTTAAGATTGTTAAATATATTTTTCATTTTTATAATTTTTTTAAATTAAAATTCTACGTTTAAACCTATTGAGAATGTTTGCTGTATAGGTGAACCACCTCTTTGATATCCATACGTTGTCGCTGTTGTATTATTTATCGACTCCGGATTCCAACCTGTATATCCGTCAGCTGTTAAATACAATAAATTTTGACCTGTAACATAGACTCTTAACTTAGAAAAGTGAAGTTTTTCCACTAATCTGCTTGGTAGACTATAGCCTAAACTAATTGTTCTTAACGCCACATAGGATGCATCATAAATTTGCTCATTAGTAAATATTTTTTGCTTAATAAATTCTTGATCCGGAGTTGATGATATAAAATCTTGTGCTGAATTAAATTGATTAAAAATATATTGATCAGCTATATTTCTAACCTCAGCACCATGACTCCCTTGAAACAAAAAGCTAAAATCAACATTATCGATAACAAAATCGTTTGTAAAACTCCAAACTAAGTCAGGATATGGGCTACCTAAGATTGTTTTATCCTCATCATCAATTAGACCGTCACCATTTAAATCTTTTACATAAACATCTTGAGCTGAAGCTCCAATAGGATGGTATGGGTTACTAATATATTCTAGTGGAATCTGTTTATCTACAACCCAACCATAAAATGAAGAAATTGGTTGTCCCACTTGATTAATCCATTCTGCTGCTCTTTTTGAATCTACGCTCTGTATTTGACCATTTGAGTCTGCAAAATCAACGAGTTCATTTTTATTTCTAGAAGCTAATAACGTAGTAGACCATTTAAATTTCTCTTTACTTAAATTTCTACTTCTAAGCTCTATTTCGATACCGCTGTTTTCTACTTCTCCTATATTAACTAGGGCATTACCAAAACCTGTTGTTGTAGATACTGGATTATTTAACAATAGTTGATCACTTGTTCGTTTGTAATAATCAAAAGACCCAGAAATTATATTATTAAAAAGTCCAAAATCTATCCCTGGATTAATTTCGATGGAGCGTTCCCATTTTAAATCTGGATTAGCAATATTTAGTGCATAAATTGATGCATTACTGTCATAGGTATTGTCAGATAAAAGAGGTGTAGATGGATAGTAATTCACGAGTACATCATCGTTAAGAACATTAAAACTTGCAAGCCTCAAATCATTAGTGCCAGTAACTCCTAAACTTGCTCTAACTTTTAGTTTATTAATAACTTCACTTTGGCTAAGAAAATCTTCATTATGCACGTTCCATCCTAAAGAAATTGCAGGGAAAGAACCGTATTTATTGTTTTTCCCAAATACTGAACTCCCATCTCTTCTTATACTTACCGAGGCCAAATACTTGTCATCATAAGCATAATTAACTCTCATGAAATATGAAAATAATGATTTTTTATAGTCTGTACTATTTCCTGCCCCTACAGCTGCTGTAGTTGCGAAATCATGATTATAAGCATCATATCCTGTTAATCTTGTAGCAGTGTAATCTCCTTTTTCTAATTCAGATGACACCCCTAATATAGCGTTAACCTCGTGCTTATTATTAAATATATTATTATAGGAAAGAACATTGTCAGTTACTAAGTGAGACCTATTTAATCTGTCTATATCTGACTGCGCATTAGAAACTCCATTTCTATGTCCTAAGGCGCCTTGAAATCTTTCTCTTTTTGTGTTTTGATAATCCCCAGAAAGTGACGTTCTAAAACTTAATTGATCATTAAATTGATAATTTAAAAATGCACTAGCATAAATTTTTAATTTATACTCATTTCTATTTCTTTCTAGAACTTTTGCTGCCGGGTTTGTATTTGATGTATTACTAATATCCGTTCCACCTGACTCAATTGGCATTCCTGTACTAAGGTCATAATCATCAAACATACGTTGTATAGCATAATCACCTATTTGAGCATTTGCATACTTACCATTATCACGTAGACGGTTTACAAATTGTATGGTATTTTCATCTAGATAAAGAGGTAGCCATGATGGTTGTCTTAAAATATCATGTACAGAACCGTCAAAACGTCTCCTATCCGTTAATGATGGCGTTACACTAACTCCAGCCTTAAACTTATCATTAAACTTATGATCTAATTTTAATTTAAGATTATATTTTTTATAATCGTCTGTCAACAAGACTCCCTCATCATGTAAATAGCCCAAAGAAGTACTAAATCTAGTTTTATCATTTCCGCCCCTAGCACTAAATGCATGACTTGTAATTACACCTCCATCAAAAATGATATTTTGCCAATTATTATCAACTCCTATCAATTGTTTATACGCTGTTCTATCAGAAATTGCTCCTGTTGCTGCTAGTTCTGCCGCTGCTGTTTCTGCAACAGTAAAATAATAGGCTTCACTTTGTCTAGCTTCTTTAAACCCAGTATAAGTGTTATAAGTAAATTTAGTTTTGCCAGATTTACCACTTTTTGTTGTAATTTGTATAACTCCATTTGCCCCCCTAGACCCAAAGATAGCTGAGGAAGCTGCATCCTTTAAAACTTCAAAAGATTCAACATTATTCATATCTAAAGATCCTAAAAAATCTTCATCTACAACCAATCCATCTACAACAATTAATGGTGAAGAACTACTCGATACAGAGCCAGTTCCTCTAATCCGTATTGTTGGAGCAGAACCCGCTTCACCTTCAGTGGCTTGAATGTTCACGCCCGAAACTTGTCCAACTAATGCATCATCTACACGAGATACGGCAATTTGATCTAAATCATCATTTACCACCTTAGATATAGAGCCTGTTAAGTGGCTCTTCTTTTGAGTACCGTAGCCAATAACAACAATTTCGTCTAACTGACTTTTGTCTTCTGAAAGAGAAATGTTTAGAGATTGTTGATTGTCAATAATTACGGATTGACTGACAAATCCAATGTAAGAAAACAATAATACATCTCCACTTTTCACTTGGATTTGATAATTTCCATCAAAATCTGTGGAAACTCCACTAGAAGTATTGGAAATAATTACATTAACTCCCGGAAGAGGAGCATTTTCTACAGCCGATACGACTGTTCCTTTTAGCAAGTATGATTCTTGAGCGTAGATACTAATCCCGCAAAAAAACATAAACACTAAAATCAACTTTGTTTTTTGATTCATAATCTGTTTTAATTTAGTTTGTTAAAAAATTAACCAAAAAATGAGTAACACAAATAAAATTTAGAGTCTAAATTTTTGTAAATTTGTATTAAGCATGTTTTAGTTACTACTTACATGTCTTTACTTCCCTCGAAATTGAAGTAAACATTACTTTAAAAAGGATAGGTGTGCACCTGTCCTTTTTTTTATTAATTTATTATTGGTTTACCACTTTGGTTTACCAAATATACATAATATTATGTTAAATCCTAGAAAAAACTATTTTTATTGAAAACTATTTTTTTAAATAATCAATTAAGGCTCTAACATTCAGGCCTCTAATCCATAAAATCCTCTTTTAAAGGATTCGATTTTTTAGAACTATTTATCTCCAAAATAAGATACTCCATCACCACTTAGAAAATCTTCTCTTACAGGGCTAAAGGTGTCAATTAACATCCCTTCTTCTAAGCAAATTGCACTATGTATTAAATTTGGTTCAATATATACGCCATCTCCTGCTTTTACAATTTTCTTTTCTCCGTTAATTTCAAATTCAAATTTCCCAGAAACACAATAGGTTGCCTGTGTGTGAAAATGTTGATGAGGGGCGCCTAATGCACCTTTATCAAATTTCACTTTTACCATCATAATTTGATTATCATACCCTAAGAATTTTCTTGAGACGCCACCTCCAAGTTCTTCCCATTCCATGTCTTTTGTTACAATGTACTTTTCGCTAAATCTTTTCATATATGTGTTTTTAATTATTTTTAATGAGCACTTCGACTGCGCTCAGTGTGACATTTGATTTCTTGTTTTATTTAAACAAATAAGAACCTGACCACTCATAATTCTTATCATTAATTATTACTTTATGTTTTGCTTCTGATGAAGCATCAATGTTTGCTGTTATAAATAGTTTTATGTTACCATTTATAGTAGTGATTTCTATTGCGGTATAATCTTCAGTTTCCAAAACAACTTTTAGTTCTTTTATATTACTGTTTGAGTTTACTGCAGATTCTGATACTGGGCTGTAACTTCCATGTGCTTCAATTGTAGAAACAAAAAGAGTGTTTTTAGTGTTTTCTCGTCGTAATACCAACGCAGCATCGCGTCTTAAATTAAACTTTGGATCGTTTGCGCCTATTCTTGTAAAAATTAATTCATCGTTAGCGGTCGTTGTAGCTGTTAAGGTGTAAAATTTACCATTATTTAACCATGATAGTTTACTGTTTTCATTCAAAAATTTCGCGGTGCCTTCAATGTATAAATGTTGATACCCATTTTTAGTTCCTAAAACATTTAATGTTTTAGGTGTTTTGTATTCAAAATTAGTTTGAATCACTTGTCCTAAAAAGTAATACGGAAAATCATATTGATTTGCTTTATTAGAAGTTACCTTCATGATATCTAGTATATATGGTTTTTCAAAATCTTCATCTTTTAGTATTGCCATCGTACGAAGCATTTCTGTTCCAGGATACGCATTTGCTTCTTTTGCGCTCGCAACTTGTACGTTTTCATTTTCTGAAGAAAAATAGTTTAGCTCAGGGTGATATTGACTTCCTATGTCGTAGGTCCCATTGTAATGTGAGGTTTCATTTTGTGTTACTGTATTGTGTGCAATGGTTTGTTTTGCCCAAGTTTTATTTTCTTTTAGGTAATTTCCTCCGCCCTTTTGTTCAATGTTTACAAAACGTGCTAAGCCATAATCTTGAAGAATTTCTTCGCCTTTTTCATATAAAGAATAAGACAACTTATCATAGTGACCATGACTAGAGCCTTGGGAAGCATACTTAAACACCAACTCAATATTTTCATTTCTCAATATAGCAACGCCCCCTTGTTTTCCCTTTGGCCCATCAGAAAGGTTAATAGATTTTTTATTGAAAGGTTTTGCTTTACCATTTTTAATACCAAGTGCGACTGCTAAACCCGAGTCATCTAATAATACTTGATCTTGAGCTGTTGCAATACTTAATAAACCAGAATCTTGATCTCCATAATGATAAGACACGTCTACTGCAGTTACCAATGCACTGTTATAATAGGACATTCCTTTTTGACCATCGTTAAGTGGGAAAAAATCTCCATTAGCATCTGACAGGTTCAATAATGCATTAATAGATTTTAGAAGGACTCCTTTTTTATATTCGAAAATTTTAAGCTCTGGCTTTACATTTTGCAAACCTTCTGCAAAAACTAAAAACGGATACATCGCATACCGTTGGTAATAAGGCCCTTCATTATAATAACCATCTGGTGAAAAAGGCTCTTCTATGTTTGCTAAAAAACCAGCTTTTCCGTCTTTATTTAAAAACCCCCCATCATCATCTTTTTCTTTAGTATCTAATTTTAAATCTTTTATTCCGTATAAAGCTCGATCTATTAGTTCTTGGTCGTTCATTACCAAACCAATCATACCAACTGCTGCATTTCCCCAGGTACTGTGGTTATGAACTCGTTGGTAAAATTGTGGGCTGTCTACCGAAATATGATCAGCAAATGGTCTAAACAAATTTGTTTCTAACTTGTTACGTTCTTGTTCAGATAAATAATTATATATACAATCATAAGCCTGGCTTACATATACCAACCAGTTAGAATCGTTTAAGCATTGCCAAAATAGTTTACCTCTAGCATACGATCTTGTTTTAGGATGTAATGGTAATGTCTTATACATTGCTTCATATTGCATTAGCATGTCTTTTACATACTTTGCATATTTTTCGTCATCTAAAATTTGATATAAAACACCTGCTTTTTGCAGTACAAACCAATTACGTTTGTGTCTTGAATGTGTGTAGCCGCCAGAATAATCTTTTGGTATTGGCACGTCTATACCTGCTTCAATTTCGGCATCAATTTCTGCCTTAACCATTTCTAAGGTGTTATCGAAAATTGGAATACTTCCTAGATTTGTTCTTATAGCTTTAACGCCTTGAGCTGTTAAAATTAATTTAGGATGTTCTTGGGATATTTTTGTTTTATAATTATTATCTGAAATAGATGTGCTTTCATTTTTACAAGTATATAATGTGAAAACAGTTGCTATAATTGCTAATTTAAAAGTTAGGTTATATTTTATTTTCATAATTTTTGAAATCAATTTAATTTGATATAATAATCATTTTTGAAATGGCTTGGTTACTATTTGAAAAATTAACAATATAGGCTCCGTTATCCAATGAAGACGTATCTATACTTAATTCAACTGAAGAGGTATTGAGGGTTTTTTCAATAATTTTTCTGCCATCTAAACTATAAATTCTAATGACANCTACATGGTTATTTATATTTTTAATATACAATTTATTTTTTGCAGGGACAGGATATAAAGCTATACTATTTTGTAAATCAACCTCCCCTACCGATAAACGTTCCGATCCGTAAAATTCTATTTCCCCTATAGCCGTCCATACACTTGTCCTCGTATCTCCTGTGCTATTAAATCTTCCGAACCCTAGCAATTTCACATATCGAGCATTTACATTTGTAGTAATTTCATATTGATTAAAATCAGTTGAATTTGTTGCTGATAGTACTAAATCTCCTGTTGAGGGTAGTACCATCGAAAAATCTGACGAATCTGTTCCCGTCATAGAAATCCAAATTTGAACTCCAAAAGCATCAGATTTATTTGTGGTATTAAATTGAATTAAATTTAGGCTATGAATACTTCCCAAATCATATATAATATACTCTCCATCCCCTTTATAATCCCCCGAAACCACTGCGCCATCATCGGCTGCCCAAACTGTGCTATTATTTTTATCTAAGGAGTTTGATGCATAATTAGTTTTACTCCCACCAACTTCTTCTTTTGAAAAAGAATGAATAGATACTGGATCTCCCGTTATACCTGTATTGATAAGGTCATATAAATCTGTTAAATCTGCACTTTCTTGCGTTACATTTAAAGTTCTTACAATAGTATCGCCTCCAGAATTTTGTGAAAATGTTACAGTGCCAACTCTACTATTCGTATCTGTATTTTCAGTTACAGAAATCGAAACCGTTGCGTCACCAGTTCCTGAACTAATATCAATAGATATCCAAGCATCATTAGACTCAGCGGTCCAACTTACATTAGCATTGACAGAAACATCTTTACTACTAGCATTAGAAGTAAATAGTGGTAAACTATCAACTGTTAAATATTCTACGACTATAATAGTACAATCACCATCCGTTATATTCATACCTAAATTATCTACAAAACAAGCTCCAATCCCATATCCTACCATAGCATCAGTAGTTGGCTCATAAGTACCCATATCTGCGCCTTTACCTGTGGTAGCTACACCAGAAAACGTAAAAATCTCACCATTTGCTGTAGCAGTAATTCCTGTCTCTTCAGAAAAACCTGCATTGGTTTCACCCAAAACAGTTCCTTTATAAACGTTTCCTGTGTAATTTAAAGCTGTACCAAGACTTGAATAATCTCCTGTAATAACATCTGTTAAATTTGAATTAGAAGCCTCAAAATAAATTAAATTATTATCTACTGTTCCGGTTGGGTCATTTGACCCTTTGGATATGTTATAATATAAAGGAGAGTACGTGTTTATAATTGTGTTATTGGAAAGGGCTATGTTTTCAACTTTTTGATAGCCATTCGTAACCCCTCCTGTAGAAGTGCAAAGAACAGCATTGCTATCTCCTCCTCCTAAAAATGTTATCCCATTATTCCATTGAGCTTGTGAATTAACATTAATACAATCTTGAATATAATTATTGGTAATGATGTGATTACTGTCTGTAATTCTAATACCACCAGTCCCTTCAACATCTTCCCCTAAAAAGTAATTTTGATCAACCGTTGCGTGAGAACCATGACGCAGAACCAAAGAGCCTCTGCATCTTCTAAATGTGTTGTTAATGAATATATTGCCTTTACTCTTATTAGAAATGATTTCATTTTCACCATCAGCTTCAACAAAATAGTTGTTTTTAACAGTAGTATTACTATTTACATTTTGTTCACTACTTGCTCCTAAACGTATCGTTTCACTATCTCCGGCATTCGTTAACGACGTATCCGTTTTTGCATATTTATAGAAATAATTATTACTAATAGTATGATTCACTGAGGCACACGGATCATCTTCAGCATTGTATTGAAGTTCAACTAAAACCATAACTCCTGCGTTTGATTTATTCATAAATGAACAGTTAGTTACAGTATTATGGGTTCCGTACAATACTATCCATCTATGTTTTACACTTGTCCCGGTTTCAAAATCACCTGGATCAACTGTTAAACCATCTATTGTACAATTTTGAATTGTACTATGATTTGCATAGTCAGTACCGTTTCTGAATTGAATAAAATTGCTAGCTCCATAACCTCCTTGCCAATAAAAACCGTCAACCACTACATAATCCCCACTGATATTCATTTGTAAGCCACCTGTAAACTTAACACCTCCAGGAGATTCTGCTCTAAAAATAATTGGATTATCTATGGTGCCATTTCCAATAAAATTAATTCGTTCATTAGAATTATAAATGCCATTCGCCAATATAATTTCATCGCCTGCTACATAAGTATTATTTTCTAGTTCCGCTGGGGTGCTAATATTATAGGTCGTTTGTCCTAATACGGATACAACGAATAGCATCATTAAATAAAAAATAATTTTATCCATTAGTAGGTTTTAATTTGATTAACAAAAATTGGTTTACCATTCTGGTTAACCAAATATAAAGATTTTTATTTAAAATAAATAGTTTTTACGTTTTTAATAGAGTAATTGCATCTCATTTCGCTTTCAATCACTTACAATTTAAATTACATATTATAAACACCTCCATTGATATCCAGTGTAGCGCCCGTAATAAAACCGTCGTATTCAGATGCCATATATAAAACTGCTCTTGCTACGTCATCTGGATTTCCTGCACGTTGAATTGGGATACCAGAAATTGTTTTTGCTGCAGATTCTTTTGTGGTATGCGTGTTGTGAAATAATGTACCAAGAATAAGTCCTGGAGCAACTGCATTTACTCGAATACCTTTAGGCCCAAGTTCTGTTGAAAGTGCACGTGTGTAAGTTAAGATTGCACCTTTACTGGTTGCATAAACTAAAGATCCTGGATGACCACCTTTACGTCCAGCAAGTGATGCTAAATTAACAATACTACTACTTTTATTTTTTGCTAAATATGGTGCTGCTGCTCGTGTAACAAATTGCATAGACGTCATATTAATGTCCATTACTTTGTGCCAGAAATCTGCTTCTAACTCATTTAGTAATTTACGGGCAACAAGTGAACCTGCGTTATTAATTAGTATATCTAAACCACCAAATGCTTCTATCGTTTTTTCAACCAATGCATTTGCATCCGCTTCTTTTGTTAAGTCACCACTTACAGCAACTGCTTTTACATCTTTGCTAGTTGCATACTCTACTAATGTATTTGCGGTATCAGCACTTGAGAAATAATGAATTGCCACATTAGCACCACTATCAATAAAATGCTTTGTTATTGCCTCACCTATACCTTGTGCTCCTGCCGTAATGAGTATATTCTTTCCAACTAATTTATTAGTCAACATAATATATTTATAATTTATTTTACTTTATCGTTTTTACTAAAATACCCTTCATTAGACACTGCATTATCACTTACAGAAATACTTCCGGTTTTAAACCACACTTCAGCATAGTTTCCATCTTCATATTGTTTTTTAACATCGCCACCATGCGTTTCTGCACCAGAGCACCAATTTATATTTATTTCTGGTGATTTTCCGTTGGTTTGATTGTAAGACCCTAACTTAAAGAAGCAACCTTCACCAGCGTAGGCATTTTTACACTCTACACCATCCTGCCCAATTGGTACAAATAGTTTTTGTGTTTGCTCTGGCATATCTGCAGTTGTTGTGTATTCTGATGCGATTAAGTTTTTGGTGAACGTTTTAATTTCATGTTCTTCACTATTAAATTTTAAGGTCATAATCCCATCCTTTACTTCAATTTCGTAGCTAAACACTTCGCCTAATGCGATACCATCTTTAGGTTCTTCTGGATATGTACTAGGTGAGTCACCTACTACCGAAAAATCATCTCCCCAAACTGCTGTAGAATAATCCCATCTTCCAGAATTGTCATCACCTGCTGTATTTATTTCATAATGCCAAAAAACAGACCCTTTAGTATGACTAGGGAATTTCTTGTAAAATATTTTAAGAGGTTCATTTTCATGCCCATCAGCACTATGAATTTGACCAACAACTACGGAGTATGATGCAGCAACACGAGCATCACCAGTTGCAGAAACATTCATTACTTTAAGAGTCGCTGTTAATTTATCATTTGCCGTTTTTGGATACCATTTTTTGGTTTGCCCTAATTCAGTTCTCGTATTGTTTGAAGTGCCATGTGTGTCCCCACCATTTGGGGCTTTAAAAACAACCCAATCCCCATGATCATCACTTGCTGTATAGAAGAAGGCTTGGTTTTCAAAATCAATAGGTTTTCCTACGTTAGAACCATCACCTAAAATTAATTTGAAATTATCAAAAAACGGAATCACGTCACTTGCGTAAACAGTTTCTTTACAACTAGTATCCATTAGGAAAATACTGAGAACTAAAAGTATTGATGGTATATTTATTTTCTTCATTTTTATTGTTTCGTTTTAATTAAGTATTAAAAATATTCTGCTAATGCTACAATTCCGTTATACGATATAATTAATGAAAAAAGCAATGCAAAGAACAAACCAGCATTAACAAAAACACTTGTTTTGTATCCTTTCAGAATCGTCTTATTATTAACCATAATTAGAATTCCAATAATTACTAATGGTAAGACAAATACATTAAATACTTGTGATAGAATTTGAATTTCAATTGGGTTTGCGCCAAACGCAGGACCAATTAAAGCCACTAAACAAGCAATTGCTGTAATAATCCTAAACTGACGAGAATTGGTGTCTAATTTTCCTGATTGATAATCCGCAACCAATAATGGTGCTATTAATAAACAAGGAAATATAGAGGATAGGCCAGCGCTTAATGCGCCAAAAAAGAAAATAGTAACTGCCCATTTCCCTGCAACAGGTTCTAACGTATTTGCCATATCTAATACATGTGTAACCTCTTTACCTTGATGAAATAATGCGCCTGCAGCAACTGCCATTATCGTTGCACTAATTACAAATATTAAAACCGCTGCTGTAATAGCATCTCTTTTTTGCTGATTCAAATTTTTAATAGTCCATCCTTTTCCTTTTACAAATAGTGGACGAGATAAAAACGTTGCTGCAGCCATAGTTGTACCAACAAAAGCAGCAACTAACATTTTACCGCCAGTAACATCTGGAATGGTTGGCATTAATCCTTTTACGACATCCATTGCTAATGGCTGTACAAAGAATAAAGATATAATAAATGAGAAACCCATTAAGGTTACGAATATGATTAATATCTTCTCGAAAAAAGTATACTTACCAACCAACATCAATAAATAAAAAGTAACAATTATTACAATAGCAGTTCCTAAAACGGTTTCATATTTAAAATTTGCTAAACCTTCAAAATTTGCTGCTAATATTTCAAAAATAATGTTAGATGAAATTCCTAAAATTCCCATTAGCGAATTCCATTGGCCAAACGTAATACCAACGATAATTAAGATGGCTAATATCTTACCATATTTTAGATGTTTTTTGAATCCAAAAAGGGCAGTTTCTCCGGTGATTAATGCATAATTCCCGTAAGTAAACATTAAAATACCTGAAAAAATACAGCTTAGTAAAAGTACCCAAAGCAATTGCATATTAAACTTACTACCTGCAACTATCATCGACGTTACACTACCTGTACCAATGGTATAACCAATCGCAAAAATACCTGGGCCAAAGCCTAATACGACGGCAATAATCTTTTTTAAAAATGATGTTTTAGGCGTGGTTGCTTCCATAATATTTATTGTATTAGCTAGTTGTTAATTCCAGTTAGTATGATGACTCTTTCCTGATGGATCATCTAAGCGTTGATAAGTATGTGCGCCAAAATAATCGCGTTGCGCTTGTATAACATTTGCCGAAGCATATGCTGTTGTGATTCCGTTTAAAAATTGAATCGCTTCACTTAAAGCAGGTGTTGTTAAATCATTAAGTACACATTGAGAAATCACTTTCTTTGTTGAAGGTTTATATTGATTCAATTTCTCAATAATCTCAACATTTGTTAAGAAGTTTGTTGTCTCTTTAAAGACGTCTACTAAATCTTCCATTAAGGTTGATCTAATGATACAGCCGTTAGTCCAAATCCTTGCGATTTCACTTATATTTAAATTCCAAGAAGATTTATTAGATGCTTCAATAATCAATTTAAAGCCTTGATAATGGTTAATAATTCTAGCAAATTGATACGCTTCTAAAACTTCATTTGTGGTGATGTTTAATTCTGAAACAGTCTGCTTTTCAAAATTCTTACTTAACAACACTCTTTCGTCTTTGTAAAATGACACATACCTAGAAAATAATGCTGAAGCAATCAATGTACTTGGTACGCCAAGTTCTGCAGAAGCTATCGTCGTCCAGTTTCCTGTACCTTTATTTCCTGCTTTGTCCATTATTTTATTAATTAGCCAATCGTTGTCTTCTTTTTTTCTTAAAATATCGATCGTAGTTTCTAACAGATAACTATTTGCTATGGGTTTCCACGATTCAAAAATATGTGCTATCTGATCTGGATTATTACCCAATGCTTGTAAAATAACAAATACTTCTGCCAGTAATTGCATTTCTACATATTCAATACCATTATGCACCATTTTTACAAAATGACCGCTTCCTTCTGAACCAATATATGTGCAACAAGGTTGGTTGTTTTTGTCTTTTGCAGCAATTGCTTCCAAATACGGTTGTACTTTTTTATAAGCAGTTTTGTCTCCACTTGGCATAATAGAAGGACCTTTTAAAGCACCTTCTTCGCCACCAGAAACACCTGCACCAATAAAATGAATGTTCTTCGATTTTAAATACTCAAAACGTTCTTTTGTTTTATTATAATTTGAATTTCCGCCATCAATTAAAATATCGTTTTCAGATAAATGTGGTAATAAATCTTCAATAACATAGTCTATGGTTTTACCAGCATTTACCATCAACATTATCTTTCTTGGTGTTTGCAAGGAATTTACAAACGCTTCAATTGAATCAAACGGAAGTACTTGTGATAATTCTTCAAATTGATTCTTAAAATTTATGGCTACATTTTCTTCAATAGCATCAACATGTCTATTAAATATTGAAATTTTAAAATCTTTTGATGCTAAATTTCTAGCCAAACTTTTGCCCATAACACCAAGTCCAAATAATCCGAATTCTGATTTATCTTGCAATTGGTTGATCACGTTTTCTACTATTTTTTTTGGACTTAAATTAATATCTATCGTTATCGCTTCCGTTGGTTTTTCTAAAGTATCAAACTGTGATTGTAATAATTCCGAAGACATAAAATGATGGTCACGTTTATTAATTCTATCAGTAATTTGATCAAAAGACCCCTGAAGAAAAACCCATTTTGTATGCTTCTTAATATTTTTATTTAAAATATCGCGGTAGTTTTTCTTTAATGCTGAACACACTATAATACAACTGTTACTTTTTAATTCCTTCTTTGCTAAATTATTTAATGTTTTCAGCCAACCAAATCTGTCATCATCATTAAGAGCATATCCTTTAGACATTTTTAAAACGTTGCTTTCAGGATGAAAATCGTCTCCATCAAAAAAAGGAATTTTCATTTTACTTGACAGTAATTTTCCAATGGTACTTTTTCCAGAACCTGAAACTCCCATTATGAAGATTACTTTATTCACTGTTTTAGTTTTTTAGTAGGTTCAGTACTTTTACCTACGGATGCCTCTTTAAACCATACTTCTGCATAACTTCCATTGGCATATTGCTTTACAATATCACCTCCATAAGTTTCAGACTTGGTAGATTTTGCGTTTGCTTGGTTGTAAGCACCTTGTTTAAAGTAATTTATTTCACCTGCATAAGCAATTTCGCGTTCAACTCCACCTCCTTTTTCTCTATTTGCATATACTTTTTTTACTTGTTCTGGAATAGCTGCTTTTGTTGAAAATTCTGAGTTAATTAAACTTTTTGTAAATTGTACTGTTTTATGATTCTTACTAGTAAAAGTGAGATACATAACGCCCTTATATACATTCACTTCATAACTAAATTCTTCTCCTAAAGCAATACCATCTTTTGGTTCTTCTGGATATGTGGTTGCATCTTTACCAACTACTGAAAAATCGTGTCCCCAAACAGCAGTAGAATAATCGAACCTTCCAATATTATCGCCTTTGGTGTTAATTTCATAATTCCAGAATACGGAACCTTTTGTATGACTAGGAAATTTTTTATAGTAGATTTTTAGTGGTTCATTTTCATGGCCTTGATCACTATGAATTTGCCCAATTACTACCGAGTAAGATGAAGCAGCAGTCGCATCTCCAGTAGTTGAGACATGCTGTACTTTAAGTGTTCCTGTTAATTTGCCTCCAACTTCTGGAATCCAATGTGCTTTTTCTCCAAGTTCTGTTCTTGTATTGCTTGATGTTCTTGAAGTAATACCAGCATTTGGTGTTTTGTAAACAACCCAATTTGTTGTTCCATCATTTTCGACATAGAAAAAATCTTTTTTCTGATAACTAACTAGATCTTCAACGTGTGTTCCATCGCCTAAAAGGATTTTCCATTGTTCCATAAATGGAATGACATCGCTTGGATAAATAATAGATAGCGAATCCTTAACATTAGACTGTTTAGCTGAATTTATACAGCCACTTAACATTAATGTAAAACAAATCGTTACACTAACTTTGAATTTTAATTTGATGTTTTCGAAACTCATACTTATTCGTTTTTTTGAATCAAACTAGCTTTATAACTGAATACTATCTTTTAATGGCTCCAGAAGTGTCACCTTTCATTAAACTTAGAATATTTTCAAGAGACACTGTATTTACATCGCCTGGAACAGTATGCTTCAAAGCACAGGCTGCGGAAGCAAAATCCATAGCTTGTTCATCCTTGTAATGTAATAACCCATAAATCAGGCCAGCAGCAAAAGCATCTCCAGTTCCTACACGGTCAATAATGTGAGTAATGTTTAACATATCAGTTTTAATATACTTTTGTCCGTTCCACAATTTTCCCTGTATTTGATGGTGTGAAGCACTTAAAGTACGTCGGGTTTTTTTGACTATTTTATTAATGTTTGGAAAAACACCTATCAACTGCTTTGCTAAATCCTTAAACCCATCATCTGGCTTACCGAGCCCAAACATTTCTCTAATTCCTTGACTACTAGTAATCACAACATCACAATGCTTTACTAAAGTAGGAATCACTTCCTGCATAGTTTTACCATATTTCCACATATTATTTCGCGAATTGATATCTCCAGATACTGTTATTCCTAATTTATTAGCCGTTTTAATTGCTTCAAGACAACACTTTGCTGCGCCTTCTGAAATGGCAGGCGTAATCCCTGTCCAATGAAACCAATTTGCATCTTTGAGCACCTCTTCCCAATTGACCATAGACGGTTGAATTTGAGAAAAAGCTGATCCTTCTCTTTCATAAATGACTTCACTGGGTCTATGAACTGCCCCTTTTTCAAGAAAATACTTACCCATCATATTATCCCCATAAATAACATACTCGGTATCTAACCAATGTCTTCTTAAGAATTGAGTTGCGGCTTTCCCGATCGCATTATTAGGAAACCGAGTTACGTGTGCAGCTTTCATCCCTAAATAAGCGCAAGAAATAGCAACATTTGCTTCACCTCCTCCATAGACAAGTTCAAAGGAAGATGCTTGTGAAAATTTCTCATACCCAGGGGGCGATAAACGCATCATTACCTCTCCAAATGTTATCACTTTTTTAGACATAATTTCTAATACATCAACTTCATTACTAAATTTTCTTCCGTTTTTATTTGTCCTGAATTTGTTATGCTGTTCTCTGACTCTACATTATTCTTTGCGCCCCATAAAATAGATACAAACTGAATTTTGTTATTTTTAAATGTGTTTTTAGTAATATTCACATTCACTATACCATTATGGTTTAATAGCCTTCTGTTTTTCTCTTTTGCACCACAATTAGTAAATGTACTGTTGGTTACTAAAAGGTTTCCACCAATTGTAGACTCATCATATCCACCTCTGTGATAATCGATAACATTTTGTTTTACGTTGTTGAAATTACAGTTGTTTATGGTTAAATATTCTGTATTATAATCGCCTTTATCGTTGGTCTCCTCGGATAATTCGATACCATTTTCGCAGTTTGAAATTGATGTGTTTTCAAACGTAACACGTTCAGCAAAAGATTCTTTATAAGCTTTTAACACATAGTTAAAACCACTGATTTCAGAACCCGAAACTGTCAAGCCAAAATGGTTAGACATGTTTGCTTTTAAACTTGCAAATGCATAGTTTGATTTGTTTCCTTTTAAGATGATATTATTTACTGTTAATTTCCCATAAGGTTGTAATGAAAATAACGGCGTGTTAGCTGCTCCAGAATAAACAAGCTGTGCTTTTCCTTCAGATTGAATAGTAATTGTTTTATTGATGACTAAAGATTTATTTAAAATATAATTACCTTCAGACAAAGCAATCCTATCACCATTACTCGCTTCATTTATTTTAGTTTGTAAGTCTTCAGTTTTAGTCACCGAATGTGTTGTTGGGTCTTTAGCTTCAACTATGTTTGAATACCATGAGGTTCCATATTTAGATTTATCCAAAATATTGGGGTTGGCAACATTTTTACCAGTGATTGCACCAATACTTTTGTCATCTTTTCTAGAAACACCTAACAAATCTGCTTCAATAGTATTAAAATCGAAACCATTGTAAGTTACAAAATCATTAGGTATTCCTGTGGGAATATAAATATTGTCCGTCAACTTTTTCAAATCTAAAGACGCTTCAGTAATACCTCCATCAAAATTATTAAACTTTACACCTTGATTATTTATGATGTTACTTTTGAATGTTACACCATCTGCTTTGTCATTTTCAACAACGATAGCTTCAAGTCCTTTTTCGTTATAAATAATATTATTAGCAACCGTAGTTCTAATTGCCCTAGCTGAACGGATTTCAGATTTTGGTAACACATCGGCCTGTGCAATGTTTGTTCCTACTCCAAACTGCCATGGCGAACTACAATTTACATAGGTGTTATAAGCAACAACAACATCTGTGACTTGATTATAACGGTTTAATGGTGATTTAGGAATACCATTCATCACCGCCAATGGACTTCTAAAACTTTTACCTTTTAGACCATAGAAATAGTTGTTGACTACCCAATGTCCTGTGTTTATAATTCGGATACCTCCATAGTTTTCGTTGACGCCATCTCCAATAAAATAGTTTCCATCAATCATAGAGTAGTTGCCATGTCGTGTTACTAAAGAGCCTTCGCTTTTATAAAATACGTTGTTTTTAAATACATTAAAATTGGTTTTACTAGAAATGACCTCAACCTCGCCATTACACTCTTCAAATAAATTATTGGCAACCATTGTATGACTTGGCGACATAGAGGTGTAACTATCACCTAATTGAATAGTTTCTCCACTTGGGCCACCTTTTACAGGTCTTGGACCAAAATGATTGTTTACTATTTTATGGTAATTGTTGATACTTTCTATACCTGAAATACTAACTCTTACAGTTGGACCTCTATTGGTTTTTCCAGCAATATAACAATTACTTAACTCATTATTTCTGCCCCAAAATTGAACCCACAAATCGCTATTATCTCTTTTAGGCTTATTAAAATCTTCTATTACACAATTGGTAACTTTACAATTATTTGATATTTCATCAGCAGCGTCTTTATTACGTATTTTAAAATCTATGACTGCATTAGATGGCGAAAATCCGTTTTTAAAATATAAGCCTTCTACCACTAAATATTCGCCTCCAAATTTTAAATAGGATTGACCTTCTATAGTTACTTTTCCAGGGGTTTCTGCTTTTAAAATTATGGGGTTTCCTTTGGTTCCTTTTCCTCTAAATTTTATTTGAACATCTTTCCAAACACCATTTGCTAAAACGATTTGATCGCCCGCTTTGCTGTTTTTTATAGCTGCGTTTAGATCTTCACTAGTGGAAACATTAATAGAGTTGGACGTTGTCGTATTTCCACATGCTAATAGAAATAGAATACTGAAGCTATAGATTATTTTTTTCATAGTAGTGGGTTCGTTTTGTAAATAGGCAACTGCTAAAAATACAAAAAGCCTTTTTGAAAAGTTAAAAAAGGCTTTTGATATCAGTAAAAACAATTTATTTAAGAATTATTTTTTTTGTGCTACTGTTGTTATCCGCACTTATTTTTATAAAATAAACGCCTCTATTTAATGCGGAAACATTTACACTATTATTTTTTAATTGCTTTTGAACTAACACATTTTTTCCTAAAATATCATAAATTACAATTCCAGAAATCTCCATATTATTTGATTCAATGGTAATATAATTGTTTGCTGGATTTGGATATACTTTAAAGCTTGAAGCTAAAAACTCATCAGTAGATAGACTTTCTTGAGTTGGATTTAATGACCCATAATACAAGTTAAGATCTGCCCAAGCTTCATATATAGCAGGTAAAGTCTTCCCTGTTGTAGAACTAAAACTCCAATCTGGTGGATTATTATTATTGCTAGTAGCTGAAGCCACCCAATCATCGGTAGTATAACCAGTCTTAGTACCTTGTCTCATCATAACGTTTGCATCAGAACTAGATGAAAAACTATAAACATTAGCACTTGTTGTTGTAAATTGTACATCAGCAGTAGTAGGGTTATCATTATCTTGTGCAAATATTATTTGAGCATAAGCGTATTCACCATTTCCTTCATCATTATCATCAATGTAGGCTACTGAATCATAAAGCGTCCATGAGGTATGATCACCCGAAGAATCAATAACACCATCAGCAGCAGCAGCTTCACCTGAGCTAGGTCCATCTACATAAACATCTTTAGGATTTGCACTTGCAGAAACTAACATATAAGTACCAGATTGATCTATAAAGTTACCATCATATCCTATATCTGGAATTTTAGAAGTAACAGCAGATGAACTTGAACTACCTAAATCACCACCTGCTAAAGCAATTTCAATAATAGATGCATCAGAATCTAAATAACTTTCAAAAAAACTATCATAAGAACCATCTAAATTCTCAAGTGTAGTGCTTCCGCCAGAGTCTTGTGTGTAATTGGTTATTAGAACTAAAATACCATTAGCTCCAAAAGTTCTGGTACCATCACCCAATGCGACAGCCTCTTCAACCTGACCTAAACTTGAACTGTTACCATCACCTTCTATCGAAATAAAATATAAGTCAGAAGGCACTAATGCATTTGCAGGACCTCTAACCTCTAGTAATTCTTTTGTCAAATCATCACCAGATGGACTAGGAATAATTTTATTTATGTAATATCCAGTACCTGTGGGAATATTATCAAATTGAGAATACCCAAAAGCAGATACAAATAATGTTAATAAAAGTAATTTTGTTTTCATAATATTTGTTTTTAAGATTAATAATTAATGTGTACTATTTAATGTGTAATATTTTACGTAAGAAAATGCATTTGAATCTGTTGATGTTAAATAATTACCTGCTTTAAAGTAATTTTCATAAGGCCATTTATCTAGGCTAACATCTTCATAAACATAGGCTGCATCATCATTTAACTGAACTTCAATCTTAGCGTCAGAGGCTGTAATCCTAAAATCAAAAGCATCAAAACCAACATAACCTAGATTTACTTTAATATCTGTCCATGTAGTATTTGAAGTTTCTAATAAAGCATCGCCATTTGTAGTTTCATCAATTAATGATTTTTTATGTGACCACATATAACCGTCTTTCCAATAAATTTTAATTAATGGCGGTCCATTATTAGAAGAGAAACCATGTGTTGCCATATCTTCAATAGATATGATACCATGGATTTGCATGACTATAACCTTGTGGTAATCATCGCTAGATTGTGTGTTTTCTGAAACATCAACCACTTTTAAACGCCCTTTCATTTCACCACCTTCTAATAAGGTCCAATTTTCTCTGGCATTGTCTGGGTTAATAAGCTCTCTAAGTTCAGTTCTAGAATACGAACTATTAGTTGTTGAAACTTCAGGAAATGTATAAAATACTAAAGACTGATCTTCTAGGTCGTCATACATATAAGGTTTTACAGTCTCTAATGTTTGATAACCAAAATTTATAAGTTCATCAGGTTGATACTCGTCTGGACTGCCATTATTATTTTCATCAACAGGAAGTGTCACTTTCCAATTAGAAAAATTAATAGCTGCATAAATTTTATCATCTTCCGTTGATAAAACATCATCTTTTTGAAAATCTGAAATAGATTCTTTATGTTCTGATTTAGAACAAGTAAAAAACAATAAAAGAACTAAAACATAGAATTGTTTGACAATCATTTTCTTTTTTGGTTTACCAGTTTGGTTTACCAAATATATTAAATTGTATTTTAATCACCAAATATTTCGACTAAAAAACTGAACC
>JGI20154J14316_10001064_pt1 | contig 24682 bp, 16 predicted proteins | sample COG_04_FD_14316 | JGI IMG/M metagenome (IMG submission 14316)
TAGTGCACGATGATGTGGTTGACGACGCTGCTTACCGAAGAGGATTTTTCTCGCTAAACGCCCTTTGGAAAAACAAAGTTGCCGTTTTGGTAGGAGACTACCTTTTGTCTAAAGGCTTGTTAATGGCCATTGACAACAAAGAGTTTCAGCTGTTGCAAATTGTTTCTAATGCCGTTCGTGAAATGAGTGAAGGCGAGCTTTTGCAAATGGAAAAAACCCGAACCCTAAATATTGAAGAATCAATTTACTTTGATATTATTAGGATGAAAACAGCAGTGCTAATAGCTGCTTGTTGCGCGGTTGGAGTTGCTTCTACGGGCGCAAACGAACACCAAATAGAATTGGCCAGGTTAATGGGAGAAAAGGCCGGCATTGCCTTTCAAATAAAAGATGATTTGTTCGATTTTGGATTAGGCAAAAAAACCGGCAAACCAACAGGCATCGATATCAAAGAAAAGAAAACAACCTTGCCCTTGATTTATGCACTCAATAATTCATCAGGCAGCCAAAAAAGCAGAATCATCAACATTGTAAAAAGCAACTCAAAAAACGATAAAAAAATAAACGAGGTAATGGAGTTTGTTTTTAAAAGTGGAGGCATTGAATACAGCCAAAAACTGATGGAGCAATACACCAACGAAGCCTTGGCTATTTTAGATGAGTTTGAAGACAGCGAAGCCAAAACTTCGCTTAAACAACTGATAAAATTTACCATTGAGCGAGAGAATTAAGCTTAGCTTTTGTTGTTTAAAATCCTCAATAATTTTTACCTTCGACGTTCGCTAAAAAAATCGCTAATTGATACCAAAACATATCATCGATCAAATATTTGAAACTGCCCGTATTGAGGATGTTATTGGTGATTTTGTAAATCTTAAAAAATCTGGTTCAAGCTTAAAAGGCCTCAGCCCTTTTGCCGATGAAAAAACACCTTCTTTTATGGTGTCGCCAGTAAAGCAAATATTTAAAGATTTTAGTTCGGGCAAAGGCGGTAATGTAGTTACCTTTTTAATGGAGCACGAGCATTACTCGTATCCTGAAGCTTTAAAGGTTTTGGCCAAGCGTTACAACATCGAAATTCCTGAAGATGAGGAAATGTCGCCCGAGCAAAAAGAAGCCCAAAGCGAGCGAGAAAGTTTATATGTAATCAACAACTACGCGCAAACCTATTTTAGCGAGCAACTTTGGGATACCGACGAAGGCAAATCTGTGGCCTTGGGTTATTTTAAAGAGCGTGGTTTTACCGACAAAACCATCAAAAAATTCAATTTGGGGTATAACCCAGAAGGTTGGGAAAACTTGGTGAAAGCAGCCAAAGAAAATGGTTACAAAACCGAATATTTGGTAAAGGTTGGATTGGCCAAACAAAAAGACGAACGGGTTTACGATACTTACCGAGGCAGGGTAATGTTTCCTATTCACAATCTTTCGGGTAGGGTAATTGGCTTTGGGGGAAGAACCCTTCGCACCGATAAAAACATACCCAAGTACATCAACAGTCCTGAGTCTATAATTTACAACAAAAGCCAAACCCTTTATGGCATTTACCAAAGCAAAAGCGAAATAATAAAGCAAGACAATTGCTTGTTGGTTGAAGGTTATACCGATGTAATCTCTTTGCATCAAAACGGAATTGAAAATGTAGTTGCCTCTTCTGGAACTTCCTTAACCGAAGACCAAATTAAGCTCATAAAAAGATACACCAACAATGTAACTGTACTTTATGATGGAGATGCAGCCGGCATAAAAGCCTCGTTTCGTGGTATAGATATGTTGTTGACCCAAGGGTTAAACATCAAGGTTGTTTCTTTTCCTGATGGAGAAGACCCCGACTCTTTCGCTCAAAAACACGAAACCGAAGAAACAAAAGAGTTTTTGGCTTCACAAGCCAAAGATTTTATTGTTTTTAAAACAGATATTTTAAGCAAAGACGGTCAAAACGACCCATTGCAAAAAGCCAAGTTGTTGCGTGATGTTGTTAACTCCATTGCTTTAATTCCTGATCATTTAACAAGGGCAGTTTATATTAAAGAATGCTCGAAGTTATTAGATGTTGAAGAGCGAACTTTAGTTTTAGAGCTGAATAAAATTCGCAGAAAAAACGACCAAGACAAGCGCCAAAAAGACGAACGCAACCAAGGTGAAGTTTACCGAGATGCTCCCTTAGAGGATTTACAAATTACCAAAGTATCGGTACATGTAAACGAGAACGATTTAAACGCTCAAGAAAGTGAAGTAATTAGGGTTTTACTTACCTATTGCAATATTGGCGTTGAAAAAGAACCCGAATTCGATAAACAAGGAAATCCGATTATTGACCCAGATGAAGAAATATTAAATGCGGGCACTATCATAATTGCAGAGCTTTTAGAAGATGGTTTTGCATTTGAAAACACAACTTTTCAAAATATTTTCGAAACTGTAAAGAGTCAATTAGAAACAGAAGGCCAAATGGACGAAAACTACTTTTTAGTTCACGCTCCTGAAGATGTTAGAAATGTGTACATTGATTGCTTAAAACCAGGAAATGAATTGCATAAATGGGACACCAAAAAGATTTTCGTAAAAACCGAAAAAGAAAAAATTCGTTTGGCCATTGAATCAGCCTTGTTGCACTTGCGCTCTAAAAGACTCATGAAATTAATTGGAGCATTAGAGCAAAAAATAAAATCAGGGCATCAAAACAATGAAGATATTATGCCTTTGATGCAAGAAAAGAAGAAGCTTGACGAAGTAAAAAAAATGCTTTCTAAGCCTCTCGGAATTGTAATTAGATAGTATGCAAGAAATAATTGAATTTTTAAGCTCCCTAAAAGAAATATTAGAATATGAATTTATCCAAACGGAAAGAGTTCATATTTCGCTCATAAACATCATTACTCTTTTGATGATTATGGCAATAGCTAGAATAAGCTTTTACCTAATTTCTCAACTGATAAAAAGAGCCCGGGTAAATAATGAGGTAATAGATAAAGGCAAGGCTTACACCATGTCTCAATTAGTAAAATACCTTATTTACTCTATGGCTACCATTTTCGCCATTGAGAGCTTGGGTATTAATGTATCAATTTTAATTGCCTCTTCTGCAGCACTTTTTGTAGGTATTGGTTTAGGGCTCCAAAATATTTTTAACGACATCGTATCGGGCATTTTCTTGCTTTTTGAGCAATCTGTTGCGGTAGGCGATGTAGTTGAGATTGATAGTTTGGTTGGGCAAGTGAAAGAAATTAACATCCGCACAAGCCGAATAAAAACCCGAGATGGAATCATGATAATTGTACCCAACTCTAAGCTAATAGGAAACAATGTAATTAATTGGAGCACAGAAAATAAGCGTACTCGATTCGTAATAAAAGTTGGTGTTATGTATGGCTCTGATACCCGTTTGGTTGAAAAACTATTGGTTGAATGCGCTTTAAATCACCCAGATGTTGACAATACGCCAAAGCCATTGGTAAGGTTTTCTAGCTTTGGCGATTCATCCTTAGATTTTGAGCTTCTTTTTTGGACCGAAGAAGCTTGGCATGTAGAAATAATAAAAAGTGATATTCGGTTCGCTATTGATGATGCTTTCAGAAAAAATAATGTTACAATTCCTTTCCCTCAAAGAGATTTACACATCAAAAGCGGTTTTAAAGATTAGCTTTTTTGAAAAACCATACTTTGTTGCTCATGCTTGGAAGTAATTACCAGAACATAACTCCCACTTTTTAGCTTGTTTACATTTACAGAAATGTTTTTAGATTGGGTTTTCCTAAACTCTTGAAAGCTCTTTTTGCCCTCTAAATCATAAACTTCAATAAGTAGTTGACTATCAAAACATTCTCCTAAAAAAACTTCTAAAACATCTTTTACAGGATTTGGATACACTTTAACTTCACAATTTTCGTGGTGATGATTTTCTGTTTCTACTAAGCTTAAATTAATATCGGTTGAGGTTCCATGACTTGGCTCTGCTAAACTAACAGCAGCGGCAACTGCGGCCGAAACTGTTTGTTTCATGAACTTAAAATTTAATGTTGAAATAGAATCATTTGTGGTGTGGTAATTCATGTTTCTAAAGTTTGCCCCGTCAGTTAGCATTAAAGCCGGAAGGTTTTTATCCCAAAACGGAGCATGGTCGCTGCGGCGTAAATCTGGAACCAAAGAGCCATTTCCTGGCACTTCTAAACTAATAATCTTTAAGTTAGAAACACAATTGGTAGCTTGTTGAAAATATGTTGAACCTAAACCTGCAGAAGAGTTGTTATAAACGTTTGTAATAAAATTACCTCTGCTGCTATCAGCAATTATGGCTGCTGTTTGAGTAGGAAATAAAGACCCAAAACCAGTTGGTAAAATTTGGGTATTGGGTTGGTTGGTGAAATAACCAATCATCTCAAAATTCAATACTCCAATAATTTCTTTGCTTGCCGCGATGTTACCAGCGTAATTCCTGCTTCCTAACAATCCCTCTTCTTCTAAATCGAAGCCAACAAACTCTATGTTTTGGGCAAATTGATATTCTGTTATTATTCTTGCGGCTTCTAAAACCGCAGCCATCCCAGAGGCATTATCATCTGCTCCCGGACTCACAGGTACTGCATCAAAATGAGCATCAACCAATAAAGTTTTAGGTGAATTCCACAAACCTGACTTTTGCCCAATTATGTTTTCGCCGCTTCTTCCCGACAAGGTAAAATTTACCCTGTTTGTGGTTAACCCGAGATGATTAAAATAGTTTGCGAGGCTATCTTTTATCATGTTAATTCTTGCTGAATCAACATTGTAATTTCTTGGGCCTTGAAACCAAGTAACCCAATTTTTGAGGTTGTTTGTGTCTACTTCATTTGCCAAATCACATGGTTGTGGCAATTTATCGTCATTGGCAACAATCCTAATTATTGTTTGGGTAATATCGACAACTTTGTTTTGGTAATTCCAATTTGCCACATAGCTTCCGTTGTTTAGTGGCGGCGTAGCTGAAAGAGAATTTACAGAAAATTTTGTAAAGGTTTGACCCCCGTCTTCCGAAAACAAAAAGGACACTTCAATGGGGTCAGATTCGGTGTCGTTTACATCAAAATCTATGGTAAGCACTTCTGAGCCGAAATCAACCTCGAAAGTATTCACCAAAACTGTTGGAGCATTGTTTTGTGCAAAGCCAATTCCTGCTAAAAGAAGAAAGATAAGAAGCCAAGTAAATTTTTTCATTTTTATCAATTTAGAATTATAAAAATAAGTATTACGTTTTTTTTCAAATTTACCAAAGCATATATTTGAGGTAATGAATCTTGTAAAATCAACCTTAATTTTTGTATTTGCTTTTATGGTAACGCTTAAAATTTTTGGGCAAACCACAATAAAAGGAAAAGTTACCGACCAAAAAACACAAAGCTCAATTGTGGGTGCATCAATTTATGTTTTACCCAATAAAGGCACCGTGACCGATTTTGATGGCAATTTTAACCTTGAGGTTGAAGCAGGAAGTTACCAAGTAAAATGCAGTTTTATCGGTTTTAAAACCATAGAAAAACAGGTTAAAGTAACCCAAAACCAAACAGTTGATTTGGCCATAGAATTAGAAGAAAATACCACAAGCCTAAATACGTTGGTGATTACTGCTTCTAAACGAAAACAGGAAGTTGAAAAAGTTCCCATTTCGATGGAGGTTTTGAAAACTGGTTTAATTGAAACCAAAAACACTTATAACCTTGAAACAGCCATAGACCAAGTTCCATCAGTAACTGTTTTAGATGGCCAAGCAAACATTCGCGGTGGTGGCGGTTACAGCTATGGCGCAGGAAGCCGCGTGATGATTTTACTAGACGACATGCCCTTAATTTCGGGCGATGCAAACGATGTAAAATGGAACTATTTGCCTGTTGAAAATATTGGTCAGGTTGAAGTTTTAAAAGGAGCCTCCTCTGCCCTATTTGGGTCTTCGGCGTTAAACGGGGTAATCAACATCAGAACCCAAAAACCAACTGAAACGCCGCAAACACAACTCAATATTTTTCAAGGTTTTTACAACGATCCCGTAAGGCCAGATACACTTGGAAACAGAAGAGACTCTGCCAATAATTTATACAAACCATTGAAACATTGGCAAGGTGCCAACCCAACTTACACGGGTTTTAATTTTAATCACTTACGCAGAATAAAAAACTTTGATGGTGGCATACAGGCAAGTGGTTTTAATGATGCAGGCTACAAACAAGGCGAAACCGAACAACGCTTGCGTGCTGCTTTCCAATTGGGATACAACCTCAACAACAAATGGCGTTTCGAGCTTAATGGTGGCGGCATGCGGGTAAATGGTGGTTTGTTTTTTATTTGGGAAAGCGACACAACTGCCCTATTGCCAAGTGGCGGGTTAGACACAGCAACAACTTCTTTAAGTTACTATACCAACACCCGTTTTCACCTCGACCCAAGAGTTACTTTTTATGCAAACAATGGAGATGTTCACCAATTAAAATCAAGATTTTACAGAACCGATAACAAAAGTATTACCCAACCAAGCGCCACTGCCGAAAGCTATTTTGCCGAATACCAATACCAACATAACTTCTCAGAAACCTTTAACCTTACTTCAGGCTTTACAACAACCGCTGTAAAAGTGCTCTCAACCCTTTACGGAGACCATAACTCTTTAAACTTAGCACCTTATTTTCAGTTGGATAAAACTTTTAAAAAGCTCAATGTTTCTTTTGGCGCTCGTGCCGAATATTTTAGAATAGATACAATTGAAACCAACATAGATTGGCTTTTGCCCAAAGGTTTAAGCATTGGCCGAACCAACACCACTTGGGGTGATACTTTGGTAATTGCCCGAAACCAAAAGTTTAAACCTGTTATGCGGTTGGGTTTAAATTACCAATTGTTTGAAGGTACATTTTTGAGGACATCTTTTGGGCAAGGTTATCGGTTTCCTTCAATTGCCGAAAAGTTTGTGGCTACCAACATTAGTTTGCTGCGTGTTTTTCCGAATCCTGAATTAGAAGCCGAAACCGGTTGGAATGCCGAAATTGGCGTAAAACAAGTTTTTAAAATTGGCAATTGGAAAGGCTTTGCAGATGCAGCTTACTTCTGGACAGAATACCAAAACATGATGGAGTTTACCTTCGGGCTTTATTTGCCAGATTCTATTACCACCCCAACCTTTTTAGATTTGCTCAACAACATAGGGTTTAAGTCGGTAAATATTGGGCGAGCAAGAATAAATGGATTAGATTTTTCTATAGGTGGCGAAGGTGAAATATTGGGCATAAAAACTACTTTGATGGCTGGCTACACTTTTATGAATCCAATAAATTTAGGATTTGATTCAGCCTACCAAGCCGGATTTTCAGACACCAATGCCAATGCTATTTTGAAATACCGCTATCGTCATTTGGCCAAAGCTGATGTTATGTTTGAGTACAATAAATGGATGTTTGGCACAAGCTTTAGGTTCAACTCATTTATGGAAAACATTGACCGAAGCTTTGAAGAACCTTTGATAGCAGGCTTACAAAGCACTGTAATTTTACCAGGTTTAAAAGAATACCGCCAACGCTTTAATCAAGGCGATTATGTTTTCGATATGCGTTTGGGCTACTCTATCAACCAAAACTCAAAAGTTACTTTGGTGATTAACAACTTGCTTAACCGCGAAATTATGGGTCGCCCAGGTGATATCCAACCACCACGCACAATGGCTTTGCAATATGGGTTAAGGTTTTAAGAGGAGAGCAGAAGGACGTAAAGGAGTAAAGACAGAAAGACTAGGGATTTGGGTAGTTTTTGGCTGTTGGCTGTTGGCTGTTGGCTTTTGACTTTCGACTCCAAACTCTCCGCTATAAACCCTTCCAATTATTCATTCATAATTCTTCATTACTAATTTTTTAAAGTAGAGTATGCATAAAATCTTAATTTTGGCTAAACCTCTAATATCATGAAGTTTACCAACCTCTTTTTTGCCCCTTTAATATTTTTGTTTATTGGATTTAACAAGCCACTTGCTGCCCAAGAAGAGGAAGCTGTTTATACCGATACGGTTAATTTAAGTGCATTAATAATTGAAAAAATTATTAAAAATGACTTTTCACCAATTTTAGCTGAAAATAAAAGGTTAATTAATAGTAACCTGCTAATTTCTGATATAAAAATGATTGTTGATTCAGGTTTTTATTTCGACATGGGATTGCAAGAAAAAAGAGTATTAAATAAAGAAAATTTATTAAATCTTAAATCATATTTTGTTGGAGACTCAATTTTCCATATTCCGTTTTCCATAAATATTAGCAATAGTGTTTTAGATATAAATATTGATGGAATGGCCATTTCGAATTTAACAATAACTAATTGTAAAATTCAATCAAAACTTATTCAAGTTCAGGATTATAACAACTCAAAAATTAAAAAAACCTGGATTTCATATATTCCATCTATAAGAAATAGCAGCTTCGAATCATTAATAATTTCTACTGAACTAATCTCTGAAAAAAACAATGAGAAAGTAGCTCTGTCAATTGAAAAATCAACAATAACCTTATTGAATATTGGAGAATTAAAAAATGATTTACTTACGGTAAAAAACTCTTACTTAAGGGACGTTTTGTTAAACAACATAATTTGCCAAAACATTTAGAAATTGAACGTAGTTTAAAATTTGATGGAAATAAACTAAATAAAATTGCTCTTGATAAATTTATTTTTCCTGAGTTACGAAACGAAATTTATTGGAGCGATTTTAAAAATTACAAGATCTCTTTCTTACCAAGTAATTTAAAACATTCTTCGCTTTTTGGGGACAGTTATGAGGTAATTGATTCAGCAGCATTTGAAGGAAATTCAGAAATATCAAAAGCCACTAATAAAGATTTTTTGCAATTAATTAGGGTTTACCAAACCTTGTATGATATTTTCAAAAAAAATGGTGATAAAGAGTCTGCCAATGGCTGCTATGCTGAGCTAAAGCAAGTAGAAACCCACCGTTGGAAATACCTCTATACACAAAACCCAACCTTCGAAACCTACTTTAGGTGGAAGCTTAACCAATTCCTCAACTACTTTACAGATTACGGCACCAACCCCGCCAAAGCAGTCATTAAAAGCCTTTGGGTGATTTTGATCTTTGCTATTTTCTACCTCTTCTTCCCGAGTGATTGGGATGTGACTAATAGGGCTGAGTTTTTAAAACGGTGGAAAGAACTCCTTAGAGGAAGGACAAATGAAAAAAGAGAAAAGAATCCTTTCTCCTTTTTCCTTTCGTCTTTTTTCTTCATAATTTACACCGGCTTTATCCATCTCCTCAACGCCCTAACATTATCACTTAACGCTTTTACCACCCTTGGTTTTGGCGATATTCCCACCCATGGCGCTGTACGCTACGTAACCATTGTGCAAGGGTTTATTGGGTGGTTTTTACTCACCATTTTTAGTGTTTCACTAATAAATCAGGTTTTAGGGTAAGCATCACCGGGCAATGGTCTGAAAAATTTACTTCTTTTAAAATTAGGCAATTTTTTACCTTAGGTATTAGGTTTTTGTTGGTTAGCAAATAATCTATTCGCCAACCCAAATTACGTTGTTTGGCGCCTGCCATATAACTAAACCAAGTGTAATTATGGGGCTCTTGGTTAAACATTCTAAAAGTATCTGTAAAGCCTAAATCTAGCAAATAGCAAAGCCATTTTCTTTCGGTTTGTAAAAAGCCTGAAGCCTGCAATAATCCTACTGGGTCGTAAATATCAATTAGCTGGTGACAAATGTTTAAATCGCCACCAATAATGAGTTTTTTGGGGCAGGTTTTTACAAACTCAAAAAAATGAGCCAAAAATTCTTGTTTGTATTCATGCCTTTCGAAGCTTGATGCACCAGATGGAAAATAGGCAGACAAAAAAGAAAAGGATTCAAACTCTGCTATGATTACGCGGCCTTCATCATCAAACTTTGGGTTACCAATACCCTCAATAATGTTTATGGGTTTTTGCTTGCTTAAAATCGCCACACCACTGTAACCTGGCTTTTTGGCAGGGTGGAAATAACAATGATAACCTAAGTCTTCAAAATCTTTAACAGGAATTTTATCAGCCGTAGCTTTTATCTCTTGCAGCCCAATAACATCAGCGTTGGTTTGTTGTAACCAAGTTAAAAAGCCCTTTTTCAAAACAGCTCTTATTCCATTAATGTTATAGGTGAGTATCTTTATCATTTACCGCAACCGATATTTGTAAGAATTTTGTTTTCTAATCGTTGAATAGCCAAACTAACTGTTTTTTTAAATTGCCGATTGTTTTGTGGAAAAAATTTGTTTTTGTTTTGGCGCTTTTAGCGCTATCTGCTTTGGGGTATACCCAAACAAAAAGCAAAACTTTTAAACTTAACCAAGATACAATTTGGCTCGATACACTCTCTATTTCGCCCTCTTCAATTCAATTGCAAGGCATTGATAAACAAAGCATTTACATAGATTACATCAATGCTTATTTGGCAATTCCAAAATCGGCGCAAACCAACCAAGAAGCTTCTATAAAATACAAAACCCTGCCTTTTAAGTTAAACAAAGAGGCTTTTCACAAAGATGTTCGTTTGATTCAGCCTGAAGAAAAAGAAATAAAAAACCCTTTTGAATACACCATTGCAAAACCAAGCGAAGCTCCTTGGGAATTAACAGGCTTGAGTAAATCGGGAAGTTTATCGCGTGGAATTAGCTTTGGAAACAACCAAAACTTGTCGGTAAACTCAAATTTAAACCTTCAACTTTCCGGAAAAATTACTGATAATGTATCTGTTTTGGCGGCTATTTCTGATGAAAATATTCCTATTCAGCCCGAAGGAAACACCCAACAATTACAAGATTTTGACCAAGTTTATATTCAAGTATTTGATGACAAATCCAAATTAACGGCAGGTGATTTTACGCTAGGTAAACCTGATAGCTACTTTATGAAATACTTTAAACGAGCTCAAGGCGGAAGTTTTGAAACATCTTTTAAAACCAACTCCAAAACTGAGGTTGATGTACAAGCTAGTGCAGCTATATCTAGGGGAAAATTTGGAAGAAATATTATTCAGGGTGTTGAGGGTAACCAAGGTCCGTACCGATTAAGAGGTACTGAAAACGAACAGTTTATTGTGGTTTTATCGGGCACAGAGCGGGTTTACATTGATGGAAACTTGTTGGTGCGCGGACAAGAAAATGATTACACCATAAACTACAACACGGCAGAATTGGTTTTTACCGCCAAACAACTCATCACCAAAGACAAAAGAATTATTGTTGAGTTTCAATACTCTGTGCTAAATTACCAAAGGTCTTTGTTTCAGTTTTCAAACTCGGTAAAACAAGAAAAATGGCAATTAAATTTTAATGCATACTCTGAGCAAGACAATAAAAATCAGCCTATTCAGCAGGATTTAGATGAAGAGGACCGTACACTTTTGGCAAATATTGGCGATAGTTTAAACCTAGCCATNATTCCTGCCATCGATANAGCAAATTTTAACGACAACCTCGTGCTTTATGCCTTAACAGATACTTTGATTAATGGGTTTTATTACGATTCCATTTTCGTATTCTCCCAAAGTCAAGAAGTACAGTTGTATAAATTGAGTTTTTCTGAGGTTGGTTTTGGCAACGGAAACTATGTAATTTCAAACTCTTTGGCTAACGGTAGGGTTTATAAATGGAGTGCACCTGATGCTGTAAGTGGATTACCAACCGGAAATTTTGAGCCCATAATTTTAATTGAAACTCCTAAGCAACAACAAATGTTTACCCTTGGCGGAAAAGGAGATTTTGGAAACAACAAGGTAAATATTGAAGCAGCTGTTTCAAACAACGATTTAAATACTTTCTCAAAATTTGGAAACAACAACAACTATGGTTCAGCATTTAAAGGTGAATGGCAGAACAAATCAGATTTAGGAAAATCAAAAAATAATTGGAAACTAAAAACTGGGGCGGGTTTTGAGTTTTGGAACAGAAACTTTAGAGAAATTGAACGAATTAGATCTGTTGAGTTTTACCGTGATTGGAATTTAAGAGATGTTCAACTCACCAAAGACCAAAAAATAACTACTGGTTTTGTAGGCTTTGAAAATGGCCAAAAATTCGACTTGGTATTAAAAACCGAGTACTTCGATGTAAACACCGATTTTAAAGGATTAAAAAATAATGTGGGCATAAAAACAAATACTCGCGGACTCAAAATAGATTTTAACGGATATTTACTCAACAGCCAAACCGAAAAACAAACAAATGCATTTTACCGGCATAAAACATTGGCTTCTCAAGCTATTGGAAAATTTGTAGTTGGCTATAGAGATGACTTTGAAAATAACCTACGTCGCGATGCTTTAACAGATACACTCAACAACAATGGTTACCGTTTTTACGAATACGAATACTTTGTAACCAACCCCGATACAGCCAAAAACCGATACAAAATAAATTATGTTCAACGGAGAGACTTTAATGCATCACAGAACCAATTGGTACTTTCCACTTTGGGCGAGGCCTATGGCTTTTCTTTTGATTTGATGAAAAACCCAAATGCCATTTTGCGTGGCAAAACAACTTATAGAACCTTACTAATTAAAGACTCAACCTTAACCAACAACAAGCCCGATAACTCGCTAGTAAATAGACTAGAATACCAAGTTAGATTATTAAAAGGAGCCATAACCTCAAACTCATTTTACGAGGTAAGCTCAGGTTTAGAGTCTAAAAAAGAATTTACTTACATAGAAGTGCAAGCTGGCCAAGGAACTTATACTTGGAACGATTATAACGACAACGGAATTAAGGAATTAGACGAGTTTGAAATTTCAATTTTCCAAGACCAAGCAGCTTATATCAGGGTATTTTTTCCAACTGATGATTATGTAAAAACCTTTTCGAATCAGTTTAGTCAAAACCTTTTTATCAATCCGGCAGCAGTTTGGGGAAGTAAAAAAGGTATTAAAAAGTTTGTTTCGAGGTTTTCAAATCAAATGGCTTTTAGAACAGATAGAAAAACCACCGACCAAGATTTTGCCACACAATTAAATCCCTTTGTTCAAACCTATCAAATTGCAGATACCAATTTACTTTCAACCAACAATTCTTTAAGAAACTCAACATACTTTAATCGCTCTGCTAGAGTGTTTGGAGCTGAGTTTACATGGCAAGATGTTACAGGAAAAACTTTACTTACCAATGGTTTTGAGTCGAGAACAAATGAAAATTACTCTGCCAAAGCAAGGTTAAACTTAACCAATATTTTAACGCTCAATGGTTTGTACATGTGGGGCCAAAAAACCAACCTTTCCGATTATTTTAACCGCCGCGATTATACCATAAATTATCTTGAAACTGAGCCAAAAATTAGTCTACAGCCAAGCTCAAATTTCAGAGTTAGCTTGCTGTTTAACTACAAAGAGAAGCACAACATTTTAGCCAAAAAGTTCGACACTTTTGGTGAGTTTATATCGGGCGGAGAAAAAAGCTTTTTTAGAACTTTAGGTACAGAGTTTAGAACCGCAAGTTTAGACAAGGGCAACCTTACAGCAGGTTTAAATTGGGTAAACATAAACTTTGATGGTGGCGCCAATAGTCCGGTAAGTTTCGAGATGCTTGAAGGGCTACAAAACGGCCAAAATCTAACTTGGAATGTGTATTACCAAAGAACCTTGGCCAATAACCTTCAAATTGATTTAAACTATAGTGGTAGGGCAAACCAAAGCGCCAAAACTGTTCACACCGGCGGGGTTCAAGTTAGGGCGTTTTTTTAAGGAAATTCAATTTAAGCTTATAATGAGCGGAATAAACTAAAAAAAATAAATTTTTAATAATTTACAGTTAAAGAGCCTTTGTAACTGTATTCGTAAAAATTGATTACGTAAAAATAAGTACCTGGTCGCACAAGCTCACGGTTATTATTTATTTTTCCATTCCAAGGTTTTTCAGTAAACTTATTACTAAAAACTGGATTGCCCCATCTTGAAAATATTTCAATAGTGGCACAAGGAAAAATCTCTTTTAGTTCTTTGCCGAAAAAATCATTTTTCCCATCGTTGTTTGGGGTAAAAACATTTGGTAAATAAGATTTTATTAAACTATCAATATTAAACTCATTTAAATCTAAATTTAAGGTATCAGCACATCCTTCATTAAAGCCAACCAAAGAAGCGTTTTTAGGTCCTCCAAAAGGTAAGGTAGTTTCTAAAAAATCACCTTCTATTTGTTCATTATTTAAAAGCCAATAACTGCTTGATGCATCTTCTAAGTAGGCCTCGTAACCAAGTTTGAGCCCATCGCAGCTAACATTTAAGTCTTTTACCACATCTAGGTAAGGCACGGGTTGATAATTAAAAAAGGTGGTGTCTCTTTTTTTGTTGTTGCATCCTTTTACCAACTCTGCCACATAACTTGCGTTGGTCGGAAAAAAGTCTCTTGTTAAGGAGGTTGTTTGGCCATCATCCCAAATTATATCGAAAGCTTTATTGGGTTTATTGGTAGTTCCCTCTAGGGTAACTTTATTGCCATAACACAAGGTTATAGAATCTGGTAAATTAAGGATTAACTCATCTTGAATTTGCAGGCGTTTAATTAGCGTATCTGAGTAACAACCTGATGAATCTACCGCAAACAGGTTAAGGGTGGTATCGGCAATTCCCACAATTGGCAAAGAATCTGAAAAAGATAATCCATTTGCCTCAAAAGTAAATGGGGCATTTCCGTGCAGGATTAGAGGTGTTATGGTAATTTCATCGTTTTCGCAAATCGAATCAGGAATGGTAGTATTTATTCTTATTTTTTTGGGGTGGCCAATCGTTATAGAGTCTTCGTAAATACATCCTTTTTTATCGGTAATGGTAAAGAAGTAGCTACCCGAATCAATTTGATTCACTAAAAAACTATCAGGAAGCACAACCCAATTAATTGAATAGTTCGGATTACCACCTGTAGGTATAACCTCTATCCTACCATTTGAATACCCATAACAAGTTGGCTCTGCAATATCTAACCTAATGCCTAAGGTATCAGGCTGGTAAATATTAACAGAATCTATTACAAAGCAACCATTTTGATCTTCTACCTTATACACATAATTACCTGAAAATAAGCTATCCATTGATAAATTCGAAACCAATGAATCTTCAAAATAATAAATCAAGTTACCGGTACCTCCTACCGATGTAACCGAAAAACCTCCATTACTTTCCCCAAAGCAAATAACAGAATCGATAACTATAGTTTTTGTTATTGGATTAGGTGAAATAACCTCGAAAGTATCAGTTTTATTACACCCTAAGCTATCTGTTATTTTTAGCCAAAAGGTCCCATCTTGAAAAATATGTATGTTTTGCAATGAATCTCCTGTTACCCATTGATAAAAAGCATATTTGGGAGCAGTTATTTCAACACTATCTAAACCGCTGCAGACTAAAGAGTCATCAGCTATGTGTAGCGGAGGGTCGTTAAGGGCGATGAAAATGGAATCAATACATGTTTGGCCTCCATTGGTGACGACCCCAATTAAATACCCTGTTGAATCAGGAAAATAGGTAGTGTTTTGTTGCTGACTTCCCGTGTTCCACTCAAAAAAGTAGTTCAAGGTATCTTTATGCAAGGAAACTTGCAACGAATCATGCCAACACAAAACAGTATCAGAAATAACGCCTTGTGGAGAAAAAGTGGTTTGTAAAGAATCTACGTAAATAGCCACAGTATCGCGCACAATGCAGGTACCATAATAAGCGGCAACTTGCATCGTATCAGTTTGGGTTACGTAAAAAGAGGTATCTTTTGAGCCATTATGCCACAAGAAGCTATCTGCTTTTTGAAAGGTATTGGTGCGCAATTCGTATTGAAAGTTAATTGGATCGCAAGCAAGCATAACCGAATCATCATGAAAGCCGTAAATAAATCCGGGCGCTCTATAGAAAAATATACCTGTGTTATTTCCTTGGTCAACCCCTGCATCTCCTGCATAAAAAGGCTCAGGACCAGCATTGTTTAAATCTCGAATCTCCATAAAATCTGTTGCTATAGAGTCTGTTGGTAGCAACCAATGGGCTTGGGTACCTTGCTGTGTAGAGCGAATGGTAATAGGAAAGCATGGGTTCCAACGGGCATCTAAATGATGAATGCGTTGGGTATCAGCGTGTTGAAATTCATATAAGTTATTATCATCTAAATAGATGCTATTAAATTCCGTTTTGCCTAGTATTCGAGCATTATATAAAAATTCAGCTTTGTTTATGGTGTTTCGATTGGTGTAAAAATCGGAATTTGACCAACTAGGTTGTCCTGTTAAAATGACTTTATTGAAATTTAAAAAAGGAGTACTAGATCGAAATATTTCCCTAACAGAAATAATTGAGCTATTATCCGATAAGAAAAGATTTGATTTATCATTAAGAAATCGCCAACCATCAAAGGTCATATGGCTTAAAAACAAACTTGCTGAATCATTTCCTAGCATTCTAAAATGACCACCAAACAAAAAAGTTGAATCTAAAACAGCAGTACCTTTATACTGATAGAGTGTATTAAATTGAATAGAGTCCTTAAATAAAAGAACCCCTTGATTAAATAAATAAATGTTTTCTAATCTTCTGTTCCTAATATTGATAAGATTAGTGTCTAATGCACTTAAAGTCTTAAAGTAAAAACTATTTTGGAAATTTGTTGACGTGGTATTATCCATTAGTAAATCACCAAAATTCCATATCTTACCGTTTGGAGCAAACCTTGAATTAGGCTGCACGTTGCCCCAAATTTGGGTATGTGCCATCATGGTTTTTCCTTGGTGTTGAACTTCTTGGTTGGGTGCGGAAAATGAATTCTGATTAAAAATTACGGTATCAAAAGCCGTAGGAATACAGTTTCCTCCAAGACCTCCACTAGATAAACTCCAACAGGTATCGTTAAACCAACTGCCGCTATTTCCCACCCAATAAAGTGTTCTTCCTAGGTTTGCAGGAAATGTAAAGCCGGAATTGCCTCCCAAATCAAATGAGTTTGGTAAGCTAATGGAAGGCCCATGGTTGGTTATCTCAGAAACATGTAAATTATTGATGTTTTGTGTAACCGGTGGAGCAACCTCAATATTTCCATATTGGCTCTCTTGCGAATACAATAAAATAGGGTTATCACATGGAGCATTAGCACCTATATATTGAAGAATATCAAAAGGTTGATTTATCTCATTACTTATTTGATATGAGGAACCTGGTAAGAGTAATAAAGAATCTGTAGCAAAGCTAATTTGCTCGATATTTCCTCGGATAATTAGTTTATTAAAATGCCCCCCCGAAATATATTTTTCATATAAAGTATCAATTATTTCAACGGTAGAAACAAATGTCTTCCCAAATCTAATTCTATTATTTCCATGCAATAAAATATGCGCTGAATCTGCCTTTAAGTTAATGCTATCAGTATATTGTAATTCTGACCAATCACCGTATAGCCTAATTTTAGAATCACTAAAATTAAACTTTCTGAATGTATTAGGTAATTGAGGAAAATATGTTCTTATCGAATGGATATTTAACTCAAAACCATGAGTTTTTAGCAAACCTGCTCTGTTTTGTATGAAATAATTATTGCCTTTTGTGGCTAGGTTATTTTGTAGACTCCATTCACCAGTTTGGTTGTTAAAATAAATATGACTAGACAATTCCACAGTATTTGTATTAATGGTGTTTCCTACAGTATCAGATTCGAACCATAAAAACCCAATAAAATCATAGTCCATTGTGGGAGCTAGTGTAAAATCTCCATATACATGCAAGTTTTGGTTTTTTGCCGCAAATGTTTCTTTTAAAAGCGGATTACCCGTAACTCCGGGCAACCAAGTAAAGTCTCTGCAATAGGCATCATTAATATCAATCTTAACTGTATCGCTAGCTGAAATAAAAGAGTTTACATCGAAAATCACGTTTGTTCTGGCGTTTGGTAAACAAGCACCGCCTGGACCTCCGCTGGTGAAGGCCCAATGGTTTACATCACTCCAATTTCCGGTTCCTCCAACCCAATACAAATTACTTACAGCAGGTTGGATAATGGTTATTCCGGTATTATTACCTAAATCAAATGAATTGGTGGCTATCCAAGGGCCACCTGTATAGTTTATGTTTTTTGTAGAAAGGTAGTTTAAAGAAATTGCACCGGGGTTAAAATGTAATGTGGGAGAGCCTGAAGTTTCTCCCTCAATAAATATAGGCTTGGCACAGGTTCCGTTGAAGCCAAATAATGATTGAACAGCTGTTACGCCATTGTAGATCATTAATTTTTTTCCGGGATCAATAATAAGGGTGTCAAGAGTATCGCTTCTAGCTTCTAAATTTCCTTTGCTGTAAACCCAACTGAAATTATTGTTATTTCCTAAGTAATGTGTACTTATTGAATCTTCGAAAATTACTTTATGAAACACCTGATTGCTCCCATTAATGCTAAGGTTATGAGAATTGGCGTTTGCCGCAAAAATAATAGTAGAGTTACCCGCATTAAAAGGGTAATTATTAATGTTAAACCTAACCCAAGTATCTTTGTAAGATAACTTCACAATGGAGCTATCAAACTCAACTAAAGTGTTTTGGGTGGTTTGGTCAAGGCAACCAACATCAACAAAATTATTGTTGGTTTTTAGTTCCCCACTTTCTACCACAAGATAATCAGCCTTTAGAGTATCGGCTAATTCCCATCTTTGGTTAAGCTCAGAAAATCTTATTGTTCTAAGTGGATTATTTCCTGTTTGAACTTGTTTTGGTGCACCTGCAAAACCCTCAAAAATTATTCTGCCAACATTTACAGTCATGTTTGGAATAAAAGAAAGGTCACCAAAAATTCTTAAGATATCTCCATTGTACTGGTTAGGGATTTGAAACTGAAAAGTAGGGTTGTTTGCTGCTCCGGTCCAATTTAGGTCTCTACAAAAAGCATTTTGAACGTCCAGGGTAACAACTGCACCGGTAGTGTTAAATGAGTTTGCATCAAAATACACATCATCTGTTGAGGAAGGCACTGTAGTATGCAAGATAGTACCTCCAGAGGTGGTTGCCCAATGGTTTATATCACTCCAATTTCCCGTACCGCCTATCCAATAGTAATCTAAAGCAAAAATGTTACTAGCTAGAAAAATAAATATGTTTAATATTAAATATGCTCTCATTAAATATGTTTAATATTAAATATGCTCTCATTATAGATAATATTAAAAAAGAGGGTTATCAAATAACTCTGAAAAAGCTAAATGACAACCCTCTACCGCTATCAAGAGAAATTTAATAATTATTAAGCCGTAACTTCTGAATTACTGCTAGAAATAGCAATGTTATAAACTACTAAACCAAAGCCTATTTTATTAACAGCATCAGCAATATTGTAAAACAAATCAACATTTGACGACTCCCAACCTAAGCCTACATTTAACCAGCCACCAGGCATACACATATATCCAATTGGATAAATAGCCCAACCAACTAAAACAAACCAAGCAAGAGTTCTAATACCTTTTACAACCGTTGGGTTATTGGATTTATCTGCCAATTGTTTAACTTCCCCAAACCAAGCTGTCCAAAGAATATAAATGTAACCTACCGTTGATAAAACGCCCCAAACTGTTGAATGCATTACAGATCCATCAGTAAAAGCTTCACCATAATAACCTGTAACGAGCATCCATGCTGAAGCAAGAACTAATTTCCACAATAAACTTGGCTTAGCTCCAGCTGGTTTGGTTAATAAATAAAACTCTACACACATTAATGGTACTGTTAATGTCCAATCAATATAGCGCAAAGCTGTTGGATTTGTTCCAGTTGCGGCGTAATAATCACGCATGTAATAATAATGAACAGCCGCAATTCCTGTGATTAAACCTGATACTAAAAGTGAAGTTTTCCACTTTCCATCAACTCTGCTTCTCTCAAAAAAGAAAAACACAGCCGCTGCAAACATCGCCATATATCCAGTAAAAAAAGTAAATGCTACTGGATCATCCTTGGGTATTGCAAGTACATCTAATAAAGTTCCTATCATAAAATAAATTTTTGGGATTATCCATCTAAAATGAAAATTTATTTTGAAAACAGGAAATATATGGAATTATTTGATAATTAAATGCTCATATATACAATTTTTTATGCCTTTGGGTGTTTTATAAGCGAACTAAAATTTTGATTTTTTTAAGTGAAAAAGAAGATTTACAACAACTCAATTTTGGTTTTACCAGCCAAGTAATCATCAATGTAAATTTCTACTAGATAAATTCCAGCTGCAAGTTCCATTCCTTCTACTTTCTTTTCCCAAAACATGCAAACATCAAGCTCGTCGTTTTCATAAATAATTTCATATTCAGCACTAAAAAGACCTTCAACTCCTTCAAACTTGAACATGTTTTCTTTGTTATCGGCTTCAGCCAAGACTTTTCCAGTTGGATCGATAATGCGAAGGTGAACACTTTTGCGACCTGATTTGGCAATCGGATTGTCATTCATGGTAAAGCAGCATTTTATTTGCTCCGCTCTGTTAGCTCTAGTGGTTTCTCTTGCTACTTCATTCTTTTTTAATCTTTGGGCAGTAGCAGTAATGTCCATCGCCTCAATTTTAGACCCAATAGCTACTTTGCCAGCTAGCTCCTTTTTTTGTTTAGATAATTCTGAAACCTCATCTTCTTTGTTTTGCAACTGCTTATTAACTTGAATGTTTTTAGCAATTAATTCTTGGTTTGCTGTATTCAAAGAGTCTATAGTTTCAACAAAGCCCTTCATAATTTCGCGTAAGCTTTCAGCCTCCTTTTTCAATTTTGAAATCGTCCAGTTGTTGTCTTTTGCCTTTTTGATTAAATCCTCAATTTTAGCCTTTTGCTCGTTAATCTCAGCTTGCATTTCAACATTTTCTGTTTCCATGGCTTCATATTCCATCAACATATCTTGCAACTCATTTTCAACTGCTTGTTTCTCGGTGTCGAGTTGGGCGTTTTCTTGAGAATACAACTGAACTGTTTCTTTTTCTTGAAATAACATGTAACCTAAAACCACTGTGGAAAGGAAAAAAATACCTGCTAAGGCCATATAGAGTTTTTCGTTTGATGAAGCTTTATTATCTTTCGTTTCCATACAATTAATTTTTAGCAAAAATAAAGGGAATAGATGTCGTTAAACGATTGGTATCAAGATTTTATTTCGTTGTTTTACCCAAACTTGTGTTGGAGCTGCGAAGCGGTAATTTACCAATCGGGCGAAGGTATTTGTCCTAAATGTTTACTTACACTTCCCTACACCAATTTTCATGATGATCCTGAAAATATCGTAAACAAAGTATTTTGGGGGAGACTTCCGTTAATGGGAGCAACCGCTCTTTTTTACTTCAACAAACAAACTAGAGTTCAGCAATTAATTCACAAACTCAAATACAAAAGCAAACCCCAAGTAGGTGTATTACTTGGCCAAATGCTTGGTTCTCAACTATTGAAAAGTGAAGTTTTTAAAGTAATTGAAGTTGTTGTTCCGGTACCCTTGCATCCTGCTAAGAAGCAAAAAAGAGGGTACAACCAAGCAGCCAAAATTGCCGAAGGCATTGCCCTAGCAATGGAAATTACGTACGAAGAAAACGGCATGATTCGCACAAAACACACAGAAACGCAAACTAGAAAAACAAGGGCGGAAAGGGTAAAAAACATGCGAGGCGTTTTTACAGCAAACCCGAAAAGCAATTTAGAAGGAAAAAATATTTTATTGGTAGATGATGTTTTAACTACGGGTTCAACATTGGAAAGTTGTGCGTTAGAATTACTTCAAGTGTCCAATATAAAAATTTGGATTGCCACTTTGGCTTATGCCGAATAAAATTGATTTAAGGTTTTGGCTGTTTGTAAATTGGAACAGTAGAACAAGGCTCCCCATACATTATGCTTTTGGCAACTGGTTGAAGTTTTTGGGTAATTGCAAGGTAAACATCTGGGTTTAAATCTAATTCTCCACAACCTTTAATGATAACCCTGCTGTTTTCAAATTCACTTGAAATGAGATTATTTACCTCATTCAAAATAATTGATTGCTTTACCTGGTTTACATCACCAAACAAAACTAATTCAGCATAAGGTTGAAGAGCTGAAGCCACCAACATATAGGCCCAATGCGGAATTATAGCATCTGCAGAGCAATAAACGCCAACATATTTACCTTGAAATTGAGCCCAATTGTTGGTTTTTAAAAACTCTCTAAAGTCTTGCTCTTTTAAAGCCAAGCCTTGCCATAGTTGATTTGCAATATCAATTACTTCAATTGGCTTTTCAGCCAAAAAGTCTATTAAATCAATGGTAATTAATCCGCTTTTAGCTACTTTATTTTCAATAAAATTTTCCATTACATAAATCCAAGTTCAAGTTGAGCCTCTTCACTCATCATGTCTTTTGTCCAAGTAGGTTCAAAGGTTATGGTTACCCTTACTGCTGTTAACTCTTTTAGAAAAGCTACTTTGTCTTCCACATCTCTCGGCAAGCTTTCGGCAACTGGGCAATTGGGAGAGGTTAATGTCATCAAAATATCAGCTTCACCTTCATCAGAAATTTTGATTTCGTATATTAATCCAAGCTCATAAATATCTACGGGAATTTCTGGGTCGTAGCAAGTTTTTAGGACATCTACAATTTTATTTTCTAAAGCTCTTTTATCCATTTTAATTGTTCAAGGCGCTGTAAGCTATTGAGTATGTTTTCATTTTTTTAACCATAGAAGCTAAACCGTTTGCTCTGTTTGGAGAAAGGTGTTCTTTCAAGCCAATTTCATCAATAAAAAATAATTCGGCATCCATAATTTCTTTTGGTGAATGGTTGGTTAATACCCTCACCAACAAACCAATTAAACCTTTGGTAATTAGGGCATCGCTATCTGCCAAAAAAACTAATTTCCCTTCGATTACCTTGGTAACAAGCCAGACTTGAGATTGGCAACCTTTAACTAAATTTTCTTCGTTTTTTTGAGCTTCCTCAATTGGTTCAAGCTCTTTTCCTAAAGAAATAATGTATTCGTATTTGTCCATCCAGTCATCAAACATGGCGAACTCTTCAATTATTTCGTTTTGCTTTTCTTCAATACTCATTACATCAACATTTTTTCAGCCCTCTTTAAGGCGTTTATCATCAAATCAATTTCTTCAAATGTGTTGTAAAAAGCAAAAGAAGCACGCACTGTTCCCGGTATATTAAGCCTATTCATTAAAGGCTCGGTGCAATGGTGGCCTGTTCTAACTGCAATACCCATTTTGTCTAACAAGGCACCGACATCGTATGGATGAGCATTTCCTAACAAAAATGAAATTACCGAAGCTTTGTTATCTGCTTCACCAATAATTCTAACGTTTTCAAAGTTTTGTTTTAATTGGTCTGTTGCATATTTCAACAAAGCATTTTCGTGGGCTTGGATATTTTCATAACCAACTGAATTCATGTAATCCATCGCTACAGCAAAACCCATTACATCGGCAATGTTGGGCGTTCCTGCTTCGAATTTAAATGGCAACTCATTGTAGGTTGTTTTTTCGAAGGTTACGGTTTTAATCATTTCTCCTCCACCTTGGTAGGGAGGCATAGCTTCTAAAATTTCTCTTTTCCCGTAAAGGGCGCCAATACCTGTAGGGCCAAATATTTTGTGGCCTGAAAATACGTAAAAATCACAACCAATTTCTTGCACATCAATTTTTTGATGTGGTGCAGCTTGGGCTCCATCAATTAAAACGTAAGCATTTACGCTTTTGGCCGATTGGGTTATTTCTTTAACAGGATTTATAGTTCCTAAGGCATTTGAAGTATGCACAACTGAAACTAGTTTGGTTTTTGATGAAAGCAGGTTTTGATAAGCTTCCATGTCCAACTCTCCTTTATCGGAAATAGGAATAACCCTTAAGATTGCCTTTTTTCTATCGCAAAGCATTTGCCAAGGAACAATGTTAGAATGATGTTCCATGGTAGAAATAATAATTTCATCACCTTCTTTGATAAATGCCTCTCCAAAAGAGTAAGCAACTAGGTTGATTCCATCTGTTGTTCCTTTGGTGAATATTACTTCATCTGAAGATTCGGCATTAAAAAACCTTTTTGTGGTTTCTCTGGCTGCTTCAAATTTGTCTGTTGCTTTTTGACTTAAATAATGAACGCCTCGGTGAACATTGGCGTGGTCATTCAAATAATAATTGGTTAAAGCTTCAACTACTTGCAATGGTTTTTGAGTGCTTGCAGCATTGTCAAAATAAACCAATGGTTTGTTGTAAACCTCTTGGTGAAGTATTGGAAAATCTTCTCTAATTTCTTCAATATTTAATGCCATTGCGGTTGTTGCTTCCATTTATGAAAACCTGTTTTCTAATATTTGGTTGAAATAATTTTTGATGGGTTCGTTAGGTAAATTTTCGAGAACACTATGAGCAAATGCTTGTACCATTAAGTTGATGGCGCTTTCTTTCGAAACCCCTCTAGACCGCAAGTAAAACAATGCTTCTTCATCCATTTGCCCTGTGGTTGAACCATGAGAACATTTTACGTCATCAGCATAAATTTCTAACTCTGGTTTTGAGTTTACAGTGCCTTTGTCTGACAATAGAATGTTATTGTTGGCCTGAAATGCGTTTGTTTTTTGGGCATGTTGCCTAACCATTACTTTTCCATTAAAAACAGCTGTTGCCTGATCTGAAATTATACCTCGATACAGCTCATTGCTGTAG